>ENA-UAGS01000005-UAGS01000005.1-human-gut-metagenome-genome-assembly--contig:-NODE-5-length-39107-cov-17.520511_pt1 | contig 39107 bp, 34 predicted proteins | sample MGYA00243409_ERZ654340 | MGnify/ENA primary metagenome ERZ654340 (study PRJEB26926, sample SAMN06165097) | human gut metagenome | biome: ENVO:00009003; feature: ENVO:2100002; material: ENVO:00002003...
TACGAGATGCTCAGGAGTCTCGTGGGCTCGGAGATGTGTATAAGAGACAGTTCCTGGAGGACATGTTGATGCTGGTGAAGATTTTCGTACTGCAGCACAACGAGAATTACTTGAAGAAACTGGTATAGACATTCCTGAAGATATCCTTACTGAAGTAGCTGTTGCAACAGGTAAGGATTTTGAAATTCACTATTTTATAGGTCATGTAAGTGAAGAAACTCCTGCTTTTGTAGTTGTTGATTCTGAAGAAGAAATTGGAAGTGCTTGGATTGAACCAGGAACAGAGTTAGATGATTATGAATTCATTTTTGACATGAAAGATAATCTGAAGAAAATTCTTGGTTTTGAACAAAAACCTTCTAATTTTATCAAAATCCAAAAAGCATTCTTTAACGGAGAGATTTCAGAAGAAGTATTCAAATCTTATTGCAAGCAACATCCTGAAGAAATTGAAAAAGCAAACAATAAGACTTACTTTTCTCATAAAGAAAGAATGGATCTTGCAGAAAGAGGTGAAGCTATGTCTAATGGCAAATATCCTATTAGAAATTCTCAAGATTTGAAAGATGCAATTCGATTGGTAGGAGCTTCAGATATGCCTGAAAGTAAAGTAAAAGCTTGGATAAAAAAAAGAGCAAAGGAATTGGGACTTGAAAGTGAACTTCCTGAAGATTGGATTGAAAAAACAATGTCTTGTGAAGATGTTGCTCCATTGCAAAAAGAAGATCTTAAAGAAGATGCAGTAGGACCTCAAGGTGACGGTATTACTGAGAATGAAATTGAAAAAGCTGTAGACGGATTTAAACTTTTGATTGATTTTAATGATTTAGATCAAGCTCAAGTATTAAAATCATTAATTAATGAAATGAAAGAATCTGGTAAACTTGATATTAATAGTGTTATCGATCAACAAGAAGAAATTGAAAAATCTTGGGGTATTGATAATATTAGAGAAGAAGCTTGGAGTGATCCTTCTTTAGACGACGGTTCTCAGATTGAAAAAGCGAGAAAAGGTTATCCAGTTGGTACAGAAAAGACTTATAATGGTAAACAATATGTTAAAACTGATAAAGGTTGGAGATTAAAGAAAAAAGAAATGACTCCGCGTGAACGTTTTGAAAAAGAGAAGAGTGAGAGATATTCTGGAATGGATAAACGTTCTTTTGAGATTGCTGAAAATATTGCAAAGGATATTCTTAACGAAGGTCTTGTAGATGAAGATACAAATGAATTAACAATGTCTCACGTTATAAGACCTAAAATTGATAAAATGATTAATGAATATACTAAAGGTTGGGGTATAAAAGCATCTGAATTAAAACCTGGAGAAGTTGTTCATATTAATGAATTTCCTACAAGTGCAAAACTTACTTATAAAGGTGAAGAAAACGGTAAATACGTTTTTGAAAGAGAAAATGGTGAAATCGAAAAAGTAAGGTCTAAATCGAGAGTTTTTCATAGAGATGATCAATTGATTGATAAAACGGCAGTACAATGGAAAGTAAGAGATATTCTTAATAAAAAGAGAACAAATTGGTTTAACAAATCTGAGAACATAGATATTGAAAAAGCAAAAGATTTGATGTACGGTGTTTTTGCAGACTATGCTAATTTTCTTGAAGGAGTAAAAACAAGAGTTAAGAATATTCATTGGGGAGAATTAGATAATTCTAAACATGTTTATCTTGATGATTTGATTGATGAATTACTTGACTACGAAGATAAAATAATGGAAGCTGGTCAAAGTGGTTTTGGTCGTTTTGGAGATGGAGAAATCAACGGTGAAAAAATTGAAGAAAACGATCCGATTAAATTGATTGATTTGATTATTGAGCGTACAAAAGATTTCCACGAAGTTATTGAAGATAATATCGATTACATTGGTGAAATGTCATGGATAGAAGATTTTCTTGCAACGTTGAAACAAACGAAATATCGTTTACAACTTCATTAAAATTTGTAAGATAGTCTTGAATATCATTGTACTGCGGGGTTGACTTTGCTGAGGACAATAATTCAAGACTATCATTTTAAATGATTTGAAAATATGTCAGTAGAATTTCAAAGTGGATTTGATGAACTGATGAAAGCTCGTAGAGCTTCTGTTGGTGAGATAAGACGTTACGGTAAGTTTGATTATCGTAAAACTCCTTACGGTTGGGTTTATGTAGGTGAGAATAAATTATATCAAATTAATGAACAATTTAATAAAATACTTGATAAACAAATTAAAGGTGAACTATCAAATAAATATGTTTATGAATTAGGAAAACCTGAAAATATATTATTAAGTGCTGGATTCCCTAATAAGAAGATTCAAATAGCAGCGCAAACTTTATCTTTAAAATCGAGTAAAAAATATAAAAACAATCATCCTTTTGATTTGAAGGATGTAAGGAATTTACCTTTTGCTTTAAATTATCCTATTTTTATATTTAATAGTAAAACTCAACCTACATCAAAGGTAGTTATAACTGATTTAAAAAGTAATAATGTAAATTTACTTATTGCTTTACAGATTGATTTTAAAGAAAAGGATGCTATTGTAATTTCTATAAGAAGTATTTATCCTAAAGAAAGTCAGCAGTCTATATTAAATTGGGTAAATGAAGGTTTGTTAGTTTGGAGAGATAAAAAGAAAGCGCTGAAATTTTCATCTAAACTGCAGTCCAATTCCGCAGACGTTAGAGAAAATACCAGCGCTTTGTTTGATACTGTAAATATCATAAGAAAATTTGAGAATGCCAACAAAAAGGACAACGAGTTAAATATAATTAAAGATAAATTAAGAAAAAGTAGTTCATCTAAACTACAGTCTAATTCCGTAGAAGTTAGAGGAACTACTTTAAAAAAGAGTCTCGGTTGTAATACTCCTAACAACTCCGTCCTTCAGCATGGCCTGAGCTCGGTAGAGAATAAATCTCATTTTAGTCTCATCGACTCTTTTTATAAAGAAGAGAGTGGGCGAAGCTGCTCTTCACTGCCTAAAGATACGACTAATACGAATGATATGCAACAATTTATGGACGAAATTATAGAAAAGAGTAAGAAAGGTGCACCTATTGGTACAGAGAGGACCTACAGTAATGGTAAGACTTATGTTAAAACTGAAAATGGTTGGAAACCAAAAAGTGGTGCTAAGAAAACTAAAAAAGAAGATGATCAAACAGAGAAAACATCTTCTAAAGTAAATGATGTAAATTCTTATGCTTCTAAAGCAAGTGACGAACAACTTCAAGCAGCAATAAATGATAAAGATGCTTCACCTGAAATTAAACAAGCTGCACAAGAAGAGTTGAGTAAAAGAAATCCTAAAAAAGAGGATGATGGTTCTGATAAAATAATCGATACTTTACAAAAACTTTTGGATGCGCAAAAGAAAGGTGAACTTAAACTTGGTGAAGAGATGTTAAATCAAATCAAAGAGAAGTTGAAAACTCTAAAACAGAAGAAATCTGAAAGTGTCACTGAAGAAACTTTAAATAAGAAACTTGATAAATTGAAAGAAGATATTTCATCTAAGATAGATGAAAAACTTGATAAATTGAACGGTTTTAAAAAGATTACTCAGACTTATGTAAAAGTTGATGGACAAACAATTGTTCTTAATATGAAAGGCGAAGATCGTTATAAGGCTAAAAAAGGTAAGTTTTATATGGAATCTGAACCTAAAGAATCTCTTGTTGAATTTAAAAAACGTGTTAAAGAGGCTTTTGAAAATAAATTGAAAGAATCTGAAAAGGAAGGTGTTCAAAAACAAGAAAAAGTTGAGGAGAAAATAAATAAACCTGTTAAGAAAATGCAAGTATTTAATTCTGCAGGTCAATTCTTTTTCGGTAATACAACACAAGCGTTAGAGGGAGGATCGGATGTTGAATTTACAAAAGATAACGTTACATTTAGATTATCTTCTATTGATAAAGGAAATGATACTATATATACGTTAAAGAATCAAGATACGGGTGAAGAGATATCTTGGGAAAATAGTCTTATTAGATTGAAATCTAAAATCAATGAATTGACAAAAGACGACTCTTCTAAATCTACTACTTTACATTTTGAAAACGTAGAAGAATTTAAAGATTATGTTTCAAAACGAAATTCTGCAAAGGGAAATTTAACAGAGGATCAATTGGATAGATTTAATAAAGTATTTAAAGAATTAGAACAAAATATAAATTCTATAGAGGAAAGGAATTTAGGTTTCATTAGAAACAATATAAAAGATTCGAATTATCGATATTTATTGGATGTATATGCAAAAGTAAATCCCAGTATGAAAATGGCTATGAATAAAGAATTGATAAAGTCTGGTTGTTTACCTATTGCAAATGGTATGCTATATTCAGAATATAATGGTAAAGATTATAGACATTTTACTGAAGAAAACGAATCGAAACTTTTTTACAAAGCTGATAGAAATAGAACTAATGAAACAGAGAAGAAGGCGTTAGATTTCTACAAAGGAGAAGGTTATGTAGGAATAAGAGAGTTTAACCTTGGTAAATCAGAGAATTCACAATTTAGTCAAATGTCTTCTATCATTTCATCTTTTATAGATAAAAATCCTCTTGAAGATAATTTGGTTTTGAATAGAAGAATGGATGTTAATACAATATCAGATATAAATGCATTAAATCAATGGATAGGAGCAAATGTCGGTGATGTTATAGAAGATAAAAGTTTTACTTCATTTTCTTTACGACAACTTGCTACTTTTGGTGACGATCTTCAAGTTACTCTTTTAGCAAAGAAAGGTGATAAAATTTCTAATATCAATAATCCTTATGAAACAGAATATTTAGCTCAAAAGAATTCGAAATATAAAGTTATTGCTAAAGGAACCAATTCAATTGTAGTCGAAATTGTATAATTTTTATAGCAAAAGTTGTATATGTGGTCTAAAAGGTGTATCTTTAGATAATTAAAAAGATAGATTATGAAGAAAGAAGAAAAAAAATCAGTTCATCTCCGTTGGAATGATGCAAGTGGTGTAAGCATTATTCATAGAGCAACTAATGAAGAAAGAAAAAAGGCAACTGATGAAATGGTTGACATTGCGATTAGAAATATTGAGAAATTTATCGATAATGAGAGAAAAAATAAAAAATAGTATTAGAGCCTATATTATAGGTGATACACTTGGAGTTCCTTTTGAATTTAAAAAAGAAGGTTCTTTTTATTGTAACGATTTTTCCTCAGGAGGGTTTCATAATCAAATAGAAGGAACTTGGTCGGATGATACATCTGTTTTACTTTGTTTAATTGATGCTTTATCTAATGAAGGTAAGACTGCTCTTTGGAAATTCAAACAATTCCAGAAAAACTTATATTTATGGTATAACGATGTAGGTTTTAATGCTGGTAGTTATTGTTTTGATATAGGAGGACAAACATGTCAATCAATTATGCAAAGAGGATGTAAAGAAAGTGATAGAATGGGAAATGGAGCCTTATTTTATTCTCTTCCTATAGCTATAGCCACTCTGAATGATTCCGATGATTATACAAGAAGAATCTTCAAAATGTTTTGTAGTTATACTCATAATAATGACAATTGTTTTAAGTTTGGTTCTGATTTTTGTTGCGTACTTAAAAAATTGTTACGAGATTTACCGACAGAAAATCTTGAAGTAAATGATTATCAAAATGCTGGCGATGTGATAAATACATATAACCTTGTGATTGATAATTATTTAGCTCAAGAAAATAAAAATTCGACACTTTTTGAAGATTTATGTTGTATTGTAAATCTTGGTGAGGATACAGATACTAATGCAGCTATTTTTGGAGCTATTATGGGTACAAGAAAGAAAGTATTAGAAAAAGATTGGATAAGAGTGAGGAGATATAAAGAGATTGATGAAGTAATCGATAAATTTTTAGATTCGGTGATTAAGTAAAAATATAAAATGTTTGAAGTAGGTTCAAGATTTAATTTTTTCACAGAAGCAGATTTTTTAAAGTCTGATTTTAATCCTTTAGATTATCCTGTAGGTGATGATAGAAGGTATGAAAAGATGATCTTCGAAGGATTAGCTTCAGATGCATCTGAGGATAGTGAAGGTGAATCAATGGAACCAAATGGTTTTATTATTGACCGTTTTTTAAAACATGGATTAATCAATCTTGATCACTTAACAACAAGATCCCCTATAAATAAATCTCGTTTTTGGATTGGTAATCCTTTATCAGCAAAAGTTATCGATAATAAGTTTTATGTAAAATGTCAATTGTGGAAAAAATCTCCTGAAGCAAGAGCTTTTTACGATAAGGCTTTAGAGATGAGAGAATCTGGTGCAGATCGTAAACCTGGATTTAGTATCGAAGGTAAGGCATTAGAAAGAGATAAGAACAATCCTAAAAAAATAAAGAAAGCTCTTATTACCAATCTTGCAATGACGATGACACCTGTTAACGCCAATACATTTGCTGATTTAGTAAAGGGTAAACAAACGAAGGATTATATTGATTGTAATTTTGAATCTGATAAAGATTTTGAAACTACGCAAATTCTTCTCGAATTAGAAAGAGATGGTCAATTAATAACTATAGATAAAGATTTTAAAATCAAAATTTCAAAGCTATCACCTAAGAAAGATGAAATCTTTAAAAATCTTTATAAAAGTTATTTAGAGGGACATATATCTATCGATATTTTGAAAGATTTTATTCAAAATTCGATGAAATAATTTGATATCTGAAACATAGTTTTTATTTTTACGTAAACAAATAATTTTTAGACAATATGAATGAAAAAATTTTAAAAGATCCTACAGTTCAACTTTTGAAGAGTGTAGGTTTTTCAGATGATTATATTTTGAAAGGAATCGAATCAGGCGAAATTATTTTGAAATCTGAAGATGCAGCAGGAGCTCACGAATCTGAAACAAAACAGGAAGACGATATCAATAAGCTCGAGAAAGAAGCTGTTGAGAAAGAAGAGAAGGTTAAAGAAGATGAAAAAGAAACTGCAGAAAAGATTCAGAAATCAATTGGGGATTCTTTTGCAAAATCTATTAACCCTCTATTTGAAAGTTTGCAGAAATCAATCGAAGGATTGAGAGAAGATGTTAAAGCTCTAAAAGAACAGACTCCTTCTTTCCGTTCTGAAGGTTTGGTAAATCTTTCTGCAATTCAGAAATCAATGTCTTTTGAGAAAGATGAAGAAGGTAAGACAGAAATTAATATCGTAACTCAACGTTCTATAGCTTCTCAGGCCATTTCAAAAGCTCTTGATGGAATTAAAGATGATGAAATTAAAAAATCTCTGGAATCAGATGCTTTGGCATTTTTGATGAATCCTGAAGCTGAAACAGTAGGAGAAAATCTTGCTCGTTATATGTACGGTAAAGGTGTTAAGTTTGTGAAATAATTCGTTAAAAATTTAATTAATAAATATATGGATTTATACAATTATAATCAAAGTGGTAATGGTGTAGATTTGCTCGATGGTATTTCTGCACAAGAAGTATTGAAAGCCATGGAAGCCGGTTCTATGACCGGTATGCAATATAACAACATGATTAATAACGGTGGCGGTTTGAAAGTTGAATCTCTGGATTCAGTTTTGAAAATTTTGACCAACCGTTTGAATCAGTTGGTATACTACATGGAAATGCCGAAACATAAGATTGATAATAACGTTCATCAGTACAATCAGTTGTATAAATACGGTGAAGAAGTTGGTATCTTTAATACTGAAGGTGAAACGCCGGAAGAAACAGATTCTCAATACAGACGTAAATCAATCTTGACCAAGTATATGGGTGTAACCGGTCAAGTAACTCATCCTGCTACATTGGCAAAGCTTGCTGGTAACATGAATATGTATCTGAAAGAAGTTGAAAACAAGACTATCCTTTTGCAGACGATTATCGATGCTCGTTTGGTAGACGCTGATTCAACTTGTGTTCCTGAACAATTCGATGGTTTCTTCCGCCAGCATTTGCTTGGTTTGAATGAAATGGATGGTGGTACTGCAGAAGGTAAGACTGCTGAGCAACTGCTTGACACCTACTTCAATTCTCCGGCTGTTATTGATGCTCAAGGTCAGGTTTTGAACGATTCTTTGATTCAAGATGCTGCTAATGTAGTAGTTAATGTTTACAATGGTTATATCGATCGAATTATTTCTAATCCGATTGTATTTAACAATTATGTAAAACAGTTCCACGAAAGCAAACGTGTTATTGTTGGCATGGGCGGTTCTGTTACAGGTGCAACAATGGGTCAATCTGTAAACGATGTTACTACTCAGTTTGGTAAGATTAATATTAAGAATGACCGTTACTTTGATGAGCGCAGACCTATTACTGTAGGTAAACAAGCTACTTCAGCAAAAGCTCCGCTTACTCCGGTACAAGGAACAGCAATCAAAGTTAATGCAGCAGATACTAAGACTAATTTTGGTCAACATGCTGGTTCTTATGGTTATCTTGTAACAGCTAAGAACCGTTATGGTGAATCTGCTCCGTTGAATGTAACTTCAGATGGTGCACGTGCTGTGACTGCAACAGAATCTGTTGAATTTGGATTTACTGCAGGTGTAGGTGGTGCATATCAAGCAACCAGCTTTGTTATTTATCGTACGAAGAAGAATGCAGTATTGAATGCTAATACTGAATATTATCCTATCTTCGAAGTTCCTGCTAATCAGATGGCAACTGGATACGATGGTGCTGCTGCTAATTGTGTAAGAGACCGTAACCGTATTATCGCTGGTACTAAATCTGCTTTGGTTTATTACAATGATAATCAGATTAACGAGTATTTGCAATTTGCTGATACTATGAAGATGGATTTTGCTATTACAGCTCCGTCTCGTAGATTTGCAATTTTGAATTACGGTACTCCGGCTTATTACCAGCCTGCTAAGATTGTTCGTATTGTAAATATTGGTGAAGAGGGTTTGTAATTAAATAAGATTATTCACTTAATTAAAAAGAGGAGGGAGAAAATAAACTCCTTCCTCTTTTGTTTTTAAATTTGTTATTATGAAAGTAAAAAGTCGTATTTATGTTAATCACAATCTGATGTTTGATAACGGTGCAGTTCAATTTCAGAATGGTGTTGCAGAAATTAGTAAAGAGATTTGGAAAGAGATTTGTGATAAGAAGTTTCCTAATATCTATAAAGAAGGCGATGAACCTGAATATCGTACAAAATTCGAAGATTCGATTTGTAATGAGGTAAAGGAGAATTATAAAGAGTATGAAGATGAAATTGCAAGATTGAAAGGTATCATTGAAACTCAAAAAATAACGATCAGTCAAAAGGATAAGGAAATTGAAAATTGGAAATCTGTTGTTGAAGGAATGAAAAATTCTAAAAAAGAATCTGAGAACAATAATTTCAAAATCGAAGAAGAATCAAAAGATGAAAATAATCAGGATGTTGATGGTGAACTTTTGAGAGATCTTAAATCAATGAAAAAAGATGAACTGATTAGTGTTGCTAAAAGTGAAGACGGTGGTCAGTATACTGACGAAGATTTAGAAGGTAAAAGTAAAGATGAAATTATCACTATGATTTTGTCAAAAATAAAATAAAGAAATATGGGTCAACTAACATTTACAATAAAATACAAAAAGAATTCAGGATTAGTCTTTTCTGTTGCTGAAATATGGGCTTTGTATTTATTTGGTATAAAAATAGATGGAGGACAAGGAACTTCATTTTCAAATGAATCTATAAGAAGATATATTGAAAATGCTCAAAAGCAGGTTGAGAATTGGTTCAATCTTCGATTTTGTAAACAGTTAGTTGACCAAACTCTTCCTTATTATAGACAAGATTATTGGCAAGAATTTCCTATTCTGTTAACAAATTATCCTGTACGAGAACCTTTATCTATGATAGGTATGTTGAATAAAATGGAACAAATAATTTATCCACAAGGATGGTTGTTTTGTGAATATGATACAGCAATGGGTCAAGGTAAGAGAAGAATAAGTGTAGTCCCAACAGGTTCATCTACAACTCAAGGTAATGCACAAGTGATTTTAACAGGTATTACATCACAAGTTGGAATGCAGAGATTTGATAATATTCCTGATTATTGGAGAATACAATATATCACAGGTTGGGATATTGATAATTTACCTATGGATTTATTGAATATAGTAGGAATGTTGGCGACTTTCGGTCCTTTGAATGTGGCAGGAGACCTTATTATTGGTGCAGGTATTGCTAATCAAAGTTTAAGTATTGATGGACTGAGTCAGAGTATCGAGACAACGTCTTCAGCTGAAAATTCGGGCTATTCCGCGAGAATAAAGTCATATCAGACAGAGATAAAAGAAACTGTCGGTAGAATAAGACTTGTTTACGATCAACCTAAATTTAGAGTATTCTGATGGAGAGAAAAGTTTACATATATAGTTTAGAATATCCTGAAGATAATGTTCGTTATATAGGAAAAACGATAAATTTGAAACAAAGATATCGTAGACATATTTACGATTCTGATTGTAAGACATCTTCTCGAAAATTAGCTTGGATAAGATCTTTATTAAATCAAGGAATAAAACCTATTATGAAGGTTGTAGATGAAGTTGATGAAAAGGATTCTAATTTTTGGGAAATTTATTATATAGCTTTATTTAAGAGTTTTGGTTTTAGACTGACCAATAATACTTTTGGAGGTGATGGATTGAGCAATCCTACTCAAGAAGTGAGAAAGATTATTTCAGAAAAGATTAAACAAAGAGCTAAAGAAAAGGGAGTTTGGAATAAAGGTATTCTTCATACGGAAGAAGAGAAGTTAAATTTATCTTTAGGTCATAAGAATAGAGAAGAAGTTTTGCAATTTGATTTTGAAGGAAATTTGATTAAAAAATGGAATAGTCGCAACCAAATCAAAAGAGAATTAGGATTTGATAATGCAAGCATAGGAAATTGTTGCAAAGGAATATACTCTTCTTTTAGAGGATTTGTTTGGATTTACGAGAAGGATATTGATAAGATAGAATTTAGAATTCAGAAAGCACTTAAATCTCCTAAAGTTCAAAAGTATTTATAATTATGGCAGAGAGTAGGAATATATTACAACAGACTTCTCCAGGTTATAGCAATTTTAGACCTGAATTTATAAAATCAGACTTCGACCAATCGGTGTGGGCCAAAGGCTATGAAGTGTTGTTAGAAAAGGCTTTACGTTGTCCTTGTCATGGAGAAGAAGCTGCTTTACCTGATTGTCAGAATTGTTTTGGTACAGGTTATTTCTATGTAAATCCTATAAAAACAAAAGCTCTTATTACAGGTATCAATCAAACAACTCAATATAAGAATTGGTCGTCTGAACTTTTAGGAACTTATGCTGTAACTGTAATGGATGTAGATAAAGCAAATCTTTCCTATTATGATAGAGTTTCTTTTTTGACAGAATATTCTTATTTTAGTGAGAATTTGAAAATAAGAGAAAATGACGGCGTTTATTTTGTTTTTACAACATATAAAATACAAGAATTATTAGCTCTTTATTCTTTTGAAGCTTCTGATAAAAAATTGAAGAAAACTACGAATTCTCGTATAAATAAAGATAACCCTTATTGTTTGATTTTAGATATAGATGAAATACCTGAAAATGGTTATATAAGTGTTTATTACAAACATTTTGTAGAAGGACATACAATTGATTTGCCGCACTTTATTAGATCTTCATGGAATACAGATAAGGTATCAGGACAACAAAAGAAAATTCAATTACCTATACAAGCAATTGTAAGGTTAACTCATTTGATAGCAGCAGATAAACCTAATTTTGATGGAAGTGGTATAATAATTAACGAAGATGTATAATGCTCCCTATTAGAATAGACCTTGACGAAGTAGTTGGTGAATTTAGTTTATCAGGAGAAGAAACTAATTTACTTGGTGCTGCAATTATCGATCGTGTAGTACAAGAATACTATGAAAGATGGAGAGATTTAGTAGGAAGAGAACTTAGTAAATCTCGTCAGGAGTATTTAAAAGCAATGTATGTTGATAGAACTTCACCACTTGAAGTTGTTTTTGGTCTATCCGCAAGAGAATCTCCATTAGCATTAATGGTAGAAGAAGGTACTCCACCATTCGATGAAAAGCCTGGATTACTTTCTTCTCCTAAAGCTAAACAGAAAAAGAGTGGTGGATTTTATATAACTGTTCCATTTCGACATGCTACACCTGAAGCGATAGCAGAGTCAGGAGTATTTAGTTCAATTCTTCCACAAGATATTTATACTTTAGCTAAGAATTCTCAAACACCTCTTAAAAGAGAACAACTTCCTATAAACCAGCAAACTCCAGGTTCAAGAAAAGCAATTGATGTTCCAGGATTAAAAGTTCCTGAATACATTCATAAAGCTGCTAAATATGAAGGATTAGTCAGAGTTGAAGCTTCAAGTTCTAATAAAGAAAAGAGAAGTCAATACATGACGTTCCGTAGAGTAAGCGATAAATCAGATCCTAATAGTTGGTTTAATGGAGGTATTGAGGCTAAAAAATTAATGGATAAGGCATTACAATTAGCTAATATAACTACGATAGCAGATATAGCTATAGACGAAACATTAGAAAGAATTTTTAAAGAAAGGTAGTATGTTACAAATTACACAGATTAAAGCAATCATTACAAGGTTACTCATCTTTATTCAAGAAGATTATAAAAATAATGTAGAAGAAGATACTTTTTTGTACAAAACTTTTTATGGTGTAAAAGATGGTAATTTTGATTTTTATGAACAAGGTAAAAAATTGTTCTTAAGAAACGATTCAAATCCAAGAAATCTGAGAGTATTACTTGAATTCCCTAAAGATAAAACAAAGATTCCTGCTTATGTCGTAAGAGAACCAAGTAAGAGAACAAGTGAATTTAATTCTATAGGTAAACTTACAGGTCAATTTGATCATACAGGTAAAATGATTCTTAGAGATTCTCGTAATTATGAATTTGAAGTAATGTGTGTTTCAGATAACTTTTTAGAGTCTATATTGATGAGTGAAATTCTTTATTCACTATTACTTGGTAGTTACAATATTTTATCACAATCATTTCAATCAATTTCATTTTCTATGAAAGAAGTGATGATAAATGCAGATGTAATACCGTTACCATTTTTTTTGAGAAGTATTGGACTTAATTTAACTTCTGATGAACATGTACCAACTATCGAAGAAATGCCTTTATTAAAGAAAGTTCTATTTGCAGATGCTGGTTTAATGTCTACATTAGAAAGTTCGGGGAATATTTTATCTTATTAATTTGCAGATATAAAAATAAGTTCGTACTTTTAGATGTTTGAAATAATATAAAATACAAGAAATTCGTTTAATTAAAAGTAAATTTATATGCCAAGTACGATAGTCTTTTCAAATCGTCAAATAACTCTTCCTGGAGCTTATTCAACGATAGTATCGGGAGAAAATAATCCTGCACGAAATCTTGATTATGGAAAAGTTCTTATTATAGATACAGGTGAGCTTGGAGCTGGTTTTGGAGGTGGAGCTGGTATTAAAGGAACTAATTCTCAAGGTCAAGATACTATATATTCATTTGACAACATTTCTGATTTTCGTTCCTTTGTAAAAGGAGGTATGTATTGGAAAATTGCTGAAGCTTTATTTACTCCTGATCCGAGTAATCCTGCAGCAATAGGTGTTTCAGAAATTCTCTTTGTGAGAGCAGCAGAAACAAAGCCGGCAAAGATGACCTTTACTTCTACAGCAGGAGGAACATTTGTAGTGAATACTCTTGATGAAGGAACAGTTGCAAATGGTGTTAAAGAAGGTGATAATTTAGCTACTGGTTATGGTTATGTGATTACACCTGGAGTAGAAGATTCTGAAAAGTGGATTTTAAGTTTTTATGTTGGTTCTTATACTGGAACTGCTGAAGATGGATTACCTTATGGTGAAATTTCAGCTTTAGCTTCTACACCTACACTCGTAGTTCAATCACCTGAATTTAATAATATTAAAACTCTTATAGAATGGGCTCAGACTGATTCTACTTTTGCACAAGCTTTTGTACTTGATCCTTCTTCTCAAGCTAAAGGTGAAGGAACTGTATCTGAAAGTGATGTACAGAATTTGTTGAATGTATTTATATTAGCATCAGGTGGTACAGAAACTTATAATCAAGCTAATTTTGAAGCAGTTCTTGAACAAATTATAGGTTTAGATTATAGTTTTGTATTTACAGATCGATATGGTGACAATGCAAATTCAGCGTTTACAAAAGCATATATTAAACACATGAATTTTGACGCTAAATTTCCGCATCAATTGTTTGTAGGTGGATATGGAATATCAGCAGATTATTCTAAATCTATTGAACTTGCACAAGGTTTTGACAGTGATCATATCATTTTGACTCATGGAGATGTAGGACTTGCTTCTGATATAGCACCTCAGAAATATCGTTGGTGGACAGTTATGTATAATCTGTGTGCACAATTAGGTCGTACAGCAGGTAAAGAACCGATAATTCCTGTAACAAATAAGAGTATTGGTATTGACAGAGTACGTCATATCTTGACAGAATCTGAACAAGTGAAAGCGTTGAAAAATGGTATTCTTGTTACAGTGAAGAATGATTATTCGAATAAATTTGTTGTTCTTCAAGGTGTAAATACACTACAAGATAATGCAAATTTGTTCAATGCAAAAGGTCAATCTTATTCTATTCAATTTATGCGTATTGTAGACCAAATCAATAAAGAATTGGTTGTAAATGCTGAAATTGATTTGTTAGGTCAAGAAAATGGTGTAAACGTTAATACTTTAAGTGCAGGGGCAGTTAAGGATTGGACGGTTGCTTATTTGCAGAGTAGAACAGCTACTAATGAAACAGATAATTTGTTACTCGCTTTCCAAGATGTAGTTGTAACGCGTAAAGAAGATGCTTGGTTTGTTACTTACAAGATTCGAGTAAATAACGAAATTACTAAGCTATTCTTTACAGGATTTTTAATTCGATAATTTTAAATTGAAAGAATATGTCAGCAGTATTTTCAGCGCCTCAGGCGTTTATTAGAATAAATAATCAGATTGCAGGTTATGTACGTAACCTGCAATGTACTGAGAACGTTCAAAGAGCGAATGTTCAAGGTTTAGGAAATTTGACTTTACAGGAAGTTCCTGCAGTTGGATATCAGTGTAATTTTACAGTTGATCAATTTTTCATTAGTTTTAAACAACCTGTTGTAGAAGGAATGATTCATAGACTTGGTTCTGTAAAAGCAGTTCTTGATACATTAGTTCTTGGAGAACTTGGATTTGCTATTACAGTGTATAGAAAGTTGATTTCAACTAAAGATGAAACTACAGGTCTTGTAACTGCAACAGATCCTACAGGTGAAACGATTTGTCAGTTGAATCCGTGTTTTGTTAACGGTCAGACGTTTAGCATTGCTGAGGGTGGAGTTGCAGGAATCAATATATCTGGTACGTATTTATCACCGATCACCACTGCAAATCTCTAATAATTTATGGCAACACTACGTTGCCATATTTTATACATTTAATTAAGGTATAATAGGATACATAAATAAAGGAATTTATGAGAGCTAATTTTGAAACGGGATTAAAAATATGTCCAGGATGTAACAGAGAACTTCCTATAAGTCAATTTAATAAAGACAAAACTAAATCAGATGGATTAAATATAAGATGCAAAGATTGTTGTTTAAAGTATAGAAAATCAGAAGAAGGTAAAGAAGTCGCAAAGCGAGCTCGAAAAAAGTATTATCAAACAGAAAAAGGTAAAGCATGTGAGAAACGACAAACAATCAGAAGAAGTCAAGATGAAGAATGGAAGGAAAAAGCAAAGATAAGATGTAAAAAGTATTATCAAGAACATAAACAACCTTCTAAAAGAGTTATTAGAAAAGTTGAACAAAATGAAAACGGTGTTCTTGTATTAAGATGTTGTAAATGTAATAGAATTCTTGAAATTTCAAACTTTCACAAGGATAAATATCAACCATGTGGATACGATTCCTGGTGTAAAGATTGTAGACGAGAATATCAAGAAAAACGAATGCAAACAGAAGAATTTAAAGAGTATAATAGAAGAAAACAGAAAGAATTTAGAGAGTCTGAATATGGAAGAGTTAAATTGATGAATTATTTAAAATCAGAAAGTTATAGAAAGTCTTTACATAAATATAATATATCTGAACACGGAAGAGCAAAAAGAAGAAATTATAGAAATGAAAAATACAAGACAGATATTAATTATAAAATAGAAAGTAGTTTAAGAAATAGAGTTCGTTCTGCAGTTACAAAAGGTTATAAGTCAAGTCACAGTATCGATCTTCTCGGTTGTTCTCTTGATGAACTGAAAGTTCATCTTGAACAACAATTTGAACCTGGAATGACGTGGGAGAATTATGGTGAATGGCATATTGATCATATTATACCTTGTGCAAGATTTGATTTGAGAAATCCCATTCATCAAAAAATTTGTTTTAATTATAGAAATTTGCAACCGTTATGGGCAAAAGATAATAGTTCTAAACACGATAATCTTCCTGATAGTTGGGAAGATTTACTTGAGATAATAAAAGAAAGTTTAGATATCAAAGAGTTTGTTGATTTAAAATAAGTTAGTATCTTTATCAAGATTAAATTTTATTTCGTTATGCAAGAACAAAAAGTCGTTACAATCAAAGGAAAAGATTATACGGTTCAATTTCCTAATGTTGGACAGTATTATCAAATTGAAGTGAATAAACAAAGATTGAGTGGTGGTTATTATAACACTTTACTTCAAAATCCAACTGTATCTGCATCTAATGCATTAGATGCAATTGATATTGAAGCAACTCTTAGCGTTATTTGTCCACAATTGTTACGAGATTTGAAAGTAGGTTCGTTGAGTGAATTAGGATTACAGGATTTTCAAGAATTAAGAAAAATTTATTTAGAACAAATTTTTCCTTTCTTAAAAGAAGGATACGATTTGTTGAAATCTTAATACTTAGAAATTTATGAAAACTGTCGAAGATATAAAGTCTTTTATGATTCGATGGAATAACGAATTTCCCTATGACTCATGGTGGAGAAAGAAACATAATATTGCATTTATGTCACCTGCTCATAGGGAATGTTCTTTTTTTCATCAGATGATGGAATTTCAAGAAGATGTCTTATTTGATGAATACGAACAAAAGAAGAAAAATACAAAAGAAGAAAAATACATTCCTAATATAGGACAATGGTTGAAAAAAGATGATTTAGATTCGAATTCTCATTCTAACGAAATTACAGAAAATGATATCGAAGCATTCTTAGAAGAAGCAAGAATGATTGAAGAAAGAGAAAATGCTGCATTAAAGAATAAGTGAAATGGCCGAAGATAAAAAGATAAGAGTTTCAGCAGATTTATCTGAAATGAGACGATTAAGAGATGAAATTATATCTCTTTATCGTGATATAAATAATTCAGAAGAAAAATCTCGTCAAGCAACTGAACAATCTCTAAATCAGTTGAGACAACAATTATCATTGATGACTGACAGAGTTTCTCTTGAAAAGATGTTAGCTGATTTAAGACAACAACAATCAGGAGGAATATACAATCAAGGAGAAAATTCTATTACTTGGGATATTCAATCTGAAGAAGGTGGAAGTAGAAGAACTCCAACACCAAGAAGAGGAACTCAAGCTGCAGCTATATCTGATCTTGCAAATGTGATGAGAGATGTAGAAAAGTCTGTAGTTTCTATTCGTGATTATCTTACTTCAGAAAGACCTGATGAAAATAGAAATTCTTACGAAGATATTCTAATAGATATACGAAATAGTGTTCGTGATTATCTTACTTCAGAAAGACCTGATGAAAATAGAAATTCTTACGAAGATATTCTAATAGATATACGAAATAGTGTTCGTGATTTAAGACAAGATTTATCTTCTTTATCGAGAGAAAGAGTCCGTGATATTTCTAATGACGAAGATAGAAATAACGATAGACAGAGAATTCAACAACCTAACAATAATAATGATAATATAGATAAAATAATAGGTTCTATATCTGCGTTAAGAGAAAAGTTGAATTCTTCACTTGAAGGTATCAGTGCAAGCAATAGAGAGATTGTCAATGAGACAAAACTTATTAATCGCTATCTTGATGTTATCGGAGCATCAGTATCTATTATAGAAGATAATACTACTTCAGGTGGTGGAACAAGTGGTAGTCCTATAGTTCCAGGTGGTGGAGGTGTTAGAGGTGGAATTGTAGGAGGAATTACAGCAACACTTACACAAGAGTTATTGAAATATGGAAGACAATTTATAGATTTATTTGGTACAAGGTATTTAAGAAATCAAAGAGCTGAAGCTCAAGCGATGTATACTGATCCTATTTCAAATGTAGGATTATCTCTTCGCACACGAGGTGCAAATGAAGCTGATTATTTCAGATGGATACCTATTGTAGGAAAATACATTGCTCAAAGCATTGAGACAAAATACGAAACGCAAGGAGAAATGGCGATGACAGGTCTTCAAGCGTTAAGACAAACTCAAAATCAATTAATTTCTTTAGCTCAAACAATGGGTCTTTCTATTTCAGGAGCAACAGGAATGGCTTCGAGAGAAGGTTCTTATGCAGCACATGCTCTTGGAATGGATATAGGTGAATATGGCGAAAGACGAGCGCAATTACTTAGAGCTTCAGGAGGTAGAATTCGTAGTGCAAGTGAAGCACAATCATTAATGGCTGTAGAAAGATTATTCGGTATAAGTCCTTCAGCAATTAATGCTTTACAAGGTTCAATGCGTTTTAATACAAACGAAAGAACAACAGGTTCCGAAGTTATAAGTATTTTCGAAAGGACGATGAAAGAATTAAGATTACCTTTCGAAGAAATAGCTTCTACAATTGAAGAATCTCTAACAACATTTAATCAATCGACTGAAAGAATCTTGTCTCGCACTGGAGAAGTAGATGCTGTAAGATTAACATCTGCATTAGCTGGTATTAGATCGTTTACAGGAGCAAGAGGAAGACAACTTGAAAGGTATCAGCAAGCGTTTACAGGTCAGAACATTTCTAATGATGAGAATACAAGAGCTCTTTTAATGAGATCGTTTTTTGAACTTAATCCTGGAGCACAATTATCAGATTTTAAAGTAATGCAAGATAATTGGACTCAAGGAAAAGGGCTTGATACTTTATTTTATTCATTGAACAGACTTCAAGAATTAACTGGAGGAAACAAACAAGCTACATTTACAGCATTAGAACAAATGTTCCCAGGTTTATCTGCTACTGATATAGAAGGTTTGTTTAAAGGTGGGAATAAGATAAATTTTGATGAACTTAAAACAACTATTGAAAAGAATGTTAAAGAAGCTTCAGAAAATGAATTAACTTACTCAAAAAATATTGCAAAAGGTATTACAGGAATTGAAGGAGATTTCAAATCTTATAACAATCGTATGTTGACTTATGGACAACAAAACGTAGGTTTATTGCAGAAAATTCTTGCAGAAGTAGAAATGATGAATATGAAGATGGATCCAGGAGAGCAGTATTGGGATAAGATGAAAGAAAGGACTAAGAATATCGATATTTTTAGTAAAGATGGTAGTGATTATGGTACATCTTATAGAAGAGAATATTCTGAAATGTTGAGAAAATTGAATATTGAGCATAAAGCAGGAAATTTAACAGATGAAGAATTTGAAACTTTAAAAGAAAGAGCCTTTATTACTGCAAAAGCAAGAAAATTGCAAATATTGAAAAATGCAAGAGTTTCTGAAATGACTGGTGTAGAAGCTTACGAATCAGCTTTAGGAGAATATGATCAAAGAACAAATACTTATAGACCGAAAGCTACAAGAGAAAACCAAGCAACTCAAAATCCTGATATAAATGCTTTTGGTTCTCTAATGTTCCCTAAAGCTGAATTTGATTCTATGAGAAAATCTCAAGATATGTTAAGAGAAAGTATTGATAGATTGAGAACAGATTTTAAGACAATGACTATAGAATTACCAAATTGATATGTCACCGAAACAGTATTTTACATTAAATATAAGTAAGAAAACTGATCCTGAAGAATTCTGTAAGGATTGGCAGAGAAAGGTTCCTGAAGGAGTAGAAACTTTTGATGTGAAGACATTATTTTCATTTCCTATAAAGAATGAAGGTAGTGAACAATCTGAAATTACTAATTTAGATGCTACATGGAAAATGTATGATAAATTAGAAAAGCAGAAATATCAAAGTGATTATGATAATGGAACATTACCTTACATAAAATCTGGTACTCCGTTAAGACTTCCTACTTCTGAACTTACTTTGATTATTGAAGATGCTCCTAATAAAGATTCTCGTTATAATCAAGCTGATTATAAGTTATTGTTTTCCAAACATTATAATGATATTATAAACGACTCTGGTTATGTTTCTTATGATAAAGTAACGAGTACAGAAGCTGAAAAAGGTTGGTCAACAAAAACAGCTTCTATAAATGCTAAAGTTTATCTTTATTGTAAGTCGATTAAATCTATAGTTGATATCAGTCCTTTTATTTCAGGTTTAACTACAGATAAAACGATTGAAAACAGTAGTTTTGAATTAACTTTACTTCCTACAAGAAGCACTTCTGTTCAAAAGTATGGTGATACATATTTTGAAATGTTTAATGTAGTAAATCAGAATCAATATACTGTAAAAAGTTTTCTTGAAAAGTTTTGTCAATTTAACGATATAATTTTTATTAGATTTGAAAAATTGAAATTAGAATCGAGTTCTGATGAAAAGATATTCCCAATTTCTGAATCGTTAATTGTAGATAAAGAAAAGTTGACAGAAGGCACTCTTTGGGATATGATAGGATTTGTAGATAAATGTTCTATCAGTCTTAGTGCCGAAGAAAACACCTATAATATTTCTCTTAGTGGTAGAGGGATAGAAAAATTACTTGAAGACGATGGAAGCTATTTTTTACCTTTAAAAGATGTAGCAGGAAGTAGTCAATTTGCAATTGTAGGTCAAGCTGAACAGTTTTTTCAAAGAAACTCTCTAACTGGAACGTATGATTTTATAGGTGCATATACTTTTAAACGTATAATAGATACTGTATGGTTTATATTTAATGTTTGTTCAAATCTTGGTGTAGTAGATGATGATTTATTTTCAGTATGGAAAGATAAACGTGTAGAATCATTCCCTATAGATGGAGTGAGAAAAATGAAAGTCAATGGTATTTGGCAAATTGTGAATGTTTATGCGGATCAATCATGTTCAGAGCGAATCTTAGTAGATTCAAGTTTTGGAAATCCAAATGGAACTTTAATGTCTTTAGTTCAAAGAGTTTGTCAACAACCATTTGTAGAATTTTTCTTTGATACATACAAAGATACAATTGATATGACTATTCGACAACCTCCTTTTAACAAAAAAGCTATTGAAGAAGTTGTCGAAAATCATTTATATGTAGATGTTGAAGCCGATTCTATTTATGAAATGAATCTTGATTATGATACAAGATTTTATTCTTGGTATCAAATATACGCTCAAAATGCTTGGACGGCTAATACTAAAGAAACGGCATTAGCTATGGTTCCTATAGTATATCTTCCTGAATATGCAGAATATTTTGGTAATAAAAAACTTGAAGTAGGAGATATGTATTTGAGAGTAAGTAAAACGAAAGATAATTCTTGGTTAGGTAATATGGTTAATTATCAGCAAGCAGCATTAAACGATTTACTTTATATAATAGAATCTTCTGCTTATTTACCTTTTACAAGAAGAGGAACAATCATTCTACACGGTGATAGGAGAATTAAAGTAGGAACATTTATTATGAATAATGCTACAGATGAATTGTTTTATGTGACAGGTGTAAATAATATGGTTGAATTCTCTGAATCTTCTATTGAAAGAAGGACTACTCTTACAGTTGAAAGAGGTATGAATATGACTATATTAAGAAAATCGTCTACAGAAACAACAGCGTTATTAAGAAAAGATAATTCAGGTGATAAATTAGAAAGTCAATTACCAGGATTAATGTCTTCTTTTAAACCTGATTATTTTGGAATCGTTGATACAAAATGGTTGAAACAAGCTATTGAATCTATAGATAAAGAAGGTAATAAGACTGTTACATTAGATAGTAAAGCTACTGTAGTAAAAGAACAATTTGAATATTTTTTAAATAGAAAAATGTTTAAACAATGAAATTAGTTAGAAGAAATAATGGGGGAAGGCCTCGTAAACAGAAAAATGATCCTGAGCTTCTTGAGAAGGGCTATATAACAATTCCTTATAAGGTTGATAAAAAGAATTTTATAGAAACTTGTCTTAGGACTGGTACTGTTTCTGTTATAACTGATGGAGGAAATTTTAGAAATGAGATTCTAATTACAAACGAAGCTCTTCAAAATATTAATTTTCCTGATGAAGAAGGAGATTATGGAACTCAAGTAATAATTGCTTCTTTACCTTATAGAACGACACCTATTGTAATAGGAACGATTTTAAATGATGATCAATCACCTGCATGGAAAGAAAATATGCATAGGTTTATGAAAATAAACGATAAAACTTCTGTATGTATAGAAGAAAATGCAGACGATAAATCTATAAATATAACGGTAAATTCTGAAGAAGCTACAGAAATCAATATTTCATCAGTAGGAACAGAAGAGTCAACGTTGAATATTCAATCTTCAGGTAAAGTAAATATTATTGCAGATAAAGAGATAAATGCTGTAAGTTATGAAAAAATAAATTCTAAAATTATCAATGTTGAAGCAGAAGCTGAAGAAGAAGGTAAAGAAGAAAGATCAATAACAATGACTTTAGAATCTTTATTAGTAAAATGGTTAGAAGAAGATAAAACCTCTACTATTTTATTTGATAAAGATAGGTTTAGACTGAGTTTACACGATGATTTGGAAATTGTAGATGTAAGTGACGATGCTATTATCGTTTCTTTTAAAAATAGCGAAGAACAAATTGTAATTAATAGTGATAATATAGATATTCTTTTTAAAGAAGGTGAAGAAAAAATCACATTAAGTCCAAATTTAATCAAGCTTCTTACAGGCAGTAAAGTTGAAGTGAACGGAGCGAAAGAACCTTTGACTTTAGCTGAAACACTAATAAGTAAAATTGACGAACTTCAAAATCAAATAAATACTTTGAAACAAGCATGGACTCAAGCTGCTGCAGGTGTTAAACCTACGGACGGAGGAGCTGGTGGATTTGCAATGGGAATTTCTACTGTTGCAAGTATTTCTAAAATAGATTTTAGTGAAATTAAAAGTGAAACAACTTTTTCTGATTAAAATTTGTCAAATGATTATATTATTTGTATTTTTACAACATAAAAAGTTGATTGATGGCATCTGGAATAGCAAATAGTGCAGCTAATAAAGCATTGAATCTTATTCAAAATCTCGGAAGATCTGTTGTTGCAACACAATATCCTGATGATTTTGAATATTATATGTGTTCTCTTGAATTAGTTAATTCAAGAGGTAATACTATTGACTTTTTTACTTTTCCAATTATGCCTGATGGTATTAACAAGACCGAACCTAAAAGAAATACGGTAAGAAGTACTTTAGGAGGTCTTGTTGTACTATCATCACCTACTGCTGTAACTCAAACAATTTCTCTTCAAGGTAACTTTGGTAGAATGTTTAAGATATTATTAAGTGGAAATACACCTTCATTGCAAGGAATAGCCTTTTCACTTTCAGCAGGTAAGAAAAAATTGTATCAAATCCAAGGTAAAAACACATCATCTCTAAAAGGTTTACCATTTGATGTAGGAATTAAAACTGGTTACGGTTGTGTAAAAATTTTACAGAGTATTATTGATAAAAGTAATGGTGTCGATGAAACTGGTAAACCATTAAGATTGTATTTTTATAATATGGCTTTTGGTGAGAGTTATCTTGTTGCTGTTCCACCGAGTGGTGTAAGTTTTACTCAAAATCTACAAAAGAATATGATTTGGGAGTATAATTTAAATCTATCTATTATAGCACCACTTGAAGCTGTTGTAGGTAGTACAAAGATTAAGACAACCTTATTAAAAGCTTGTGCAGCAGATGCGATACAAAAAAGTGTGAATAGTTTAGCAAAGGATATTTCAAGTAGTTTATAAGATGGATAAATTTGAAAAATTCAATCAGATAACAGGATACGATATCAAATCGTTCTTTAAATCTTTTGTGGATTTTAGTAACACCTATTATCCATCTATAGTATCGTTTTATCAAGGAGGTATTGTTAATGCTGATGCTTTTAAAACACTTGATAATCTAATTGCAAGTGCAAATGTTATAGAACCTTTATTTTCTTTACATAGTGATACTTTGGATGATATTTCAATGTGGGACATTTTAGATGATTTTACAGAAATTCAAACAAAGTTAGAAACAATAAAGAATTCAGATAGATGGTTAAGAAGCTCTTCTATAGGAAGAGATAATACAATTCAAATAAGTAGGAAACTAAGATCGGGTGAAGATTTTGAAACTGTTTCTTTAGAGAAAGGTGATGAAGATCCTGAAAACGATTGGAGAAGCATTGTAACACCTCAATATATAGAAGAAGAAGATTACGATGATATAGATGGGATGAGAAATACCTTCTACATTAATATGCGTAATACTGGTTCTAATGAAGTAAGTACTGTAATTGATACTTTGATAGGTGATAAGATTTTAGGTAAAGATATTTCGGTAAAATTTTCATTTGATGAGACGGGTGATTTAATTACGGTAAACAGTCACGATGCAATGGTACAAGCATTGAATATTATTGCATCTTCATTGACAGGTTCAATTCCTGAATTTCCTGATTATGGTATTTCAAATGAATTTATAGGAACGACAGTAAACGCAATTCAATACCCTTCTATATTTAAAAGTGTTATGAATATGTTTCAAAGAGATAGTAGATGGGAATCGGTTGAATTATTAGATTTGAGAATTAAAGAAGATAATGTATTTTTGACTGTGAAAGCTAAAGCTATTACAAATCAAGAGTATTTAACGAATATTACTGTATGATAACAAAGGTTAATTCAACAATATCGAATTTGAAAAATCTTTGGATTGAGATTTTTCAAAATAAGACAAATAAAGCAACGAATATTGCAGACGGTTCTGTTGTGAATGCAGCAGCGTTTGCTACAGCAAAAGTTGCTCAAAAAGCAATAAAGGATATTGCTATTGTAGAGTCTCAGATTTTTCCTGAGAATGCAACAGGAGAATATCTTGATCGTGCAGCAGTTTTATTCGGTGTAAGTCCAAGAAAAGGTGCTCTTGGTAGTTCAACTTATGTAAGAGTTTATGCAGAACCTGGTACTGAATATGGACTTGATACAGTTTTTATTAATAAGAATGGTATACGTTTTGAAGTAGATACTCCGTTAGTAGTTGACGAATCAGGTTATGGATATGTAAGTGTTAGAAGCACAATTGTAGGTTCAGTTACAAATGTAGATGCAAATAGCATAACTCAAGTTATTCCGAGACCTTTGACTCATATTGATTGTACAAACGAATATCAAGCTATAGGAGGTCGTGATGAAGAAGATGATGATACTTTTAGAGTAAGAATTATCAATGGCAACAATAAGCTCAGTCAGACTACTATAGAATATTGGACTCAGATTTTTCAAGATCTTGATTCTCGAGTATTAAAAGTAATGAATGTTGGATTAGGAGAAAATGCTAAAATCTACATTTATTTGATTACTCAAAATGGTTCATTTTTTACAGATGAAGAATTAGATGTATTATTACAAAAAGCAACACCTTATTTATCTTTATCTGATATAGATGTCCAAGGTAATGTTCTTGGGGTTGAATTAAAAAATGCTGAATGGAAATATGTTGGAGGTGATAAAGGCATAGATTTCAGAATTGAACTTTCTTCAGAATATGATATTGCAACTGTAAGAAAGAACATTCAAATAGCACTTACAAAATATCTTGATTTTCGTTTTTGGACACCTGGTAAAGTCATTCAATGGGATGATTTATTATCTGTAGTAAAAACATCAGCAGGCGTAAAATACGTTCCTGATGAATACTTTTATCCTTCGTTTGACGAAGAAGTTCCTTTAAATCAATTACCTCGAATTCGAGGTTTTAAAATGAGAGATTTGAATGGTAATATACTTTACGATTCTGAACAAACTCTATCTAATCTATTCTATCCTGCTATAAAGGAAGATGTTTATAAAGGAACTCAAAGTCAAGTCTTAACAAGAACACAATATGTATATTTTATAGTTACCACAACAAGAAATTCTATTGTTGAAGGAGCTGTAATAAGTATTGGTGATAAAATTTTAATTACAGATGAGAATGGTCAAGCATTTGTAAAATTAGAAAACGGTGAATACAATTATATTCTTACAAAATCAAATTGGAATACAAAAGAAGGTTCTTTTGTAGTATTGAATGCTGCAGTTTATATAACTATAAACGATTTTAGTGCTACACAACATTCTTTAAATTTTACAATTTTACAAGGAACTCAACCTATAGAAGATGCTGAAATTGATATAAATAATCAGGTTTTAGTCACGAATGAAAGTGGAAATGCAAGTATAAATCTTGAACCTGGTTCATATTCTTATACAATTAGAAAAGATGGTTATATATCAATTACAAACGCTACAACTATAGGAATAGAGAATGTTGATATTACTGAATACATTTTCCCTGAACCTCAAGTTGTTAATATTAGTGTTATAGACTCAAAAAATAATATATTTGTACCTACTGCAAAAGTATTAATTCAAGATTTAATTGAGGATACAAATGAAGAAGGTCAACTTCGATTAAATTTAATTGAAGGAACTTATAATACTATTGTAAGAAAAAAGGGATATATAGATTATGATGATAAAATTGAGGTAAAGATTAAGGATAAAAACAATATTCTAATTGATTTAAGCCCTACACCATATACTGTAACGTTTACCATTTTAGAGGATCAAACAAATAATCCTGTAGAAGGAGCTATAATTAATATAGATGGACGAAATTATTCAACTGATTCAAATGGTAATGCAGTTATATCACTCTCAAATGGTACTTATAAATATACGATAAATTATTCAGGATATACTCCTATAACAGGATCTATTGTAATTGATAATGGTAATGTTAGTAAAGTTGTTTATTTGACTGTAGCTTATTGGAATGTACGATTAATCGTTAAAGATTCATTGACTGGAAGTTTTGTTAATAATGCAAAGATATTAATAAACAATCAATCGTATTTTACAGATATAAATGGTGAAGTTGAATTAATTCTTCCAAATGGAAAGTATCAATATACAATCACTCAAAACGAATATAGAGTTACAAGTGGTTCTATTGATGTATTTGACGAAGATCTTGAAAAAATCATTTTTGCAACTCCAAAAGCAAGAACTGTTAGTTTTATTGTAAAAGATGAAAGAACGCAAGTTTTATTAATAGGAGCTTCAGTAACTTTAAGAGATAAAGGAACCGGAATTGTTGTAGGAACTGCTATAAGTAATTCTGTAGGTGTAGCATTATTTGATGACGTAGAAGAAGGTGACTATACTTACGTTGCAACTTATCCTGATTACGAAAATTCTTCAGGTGAAATTTTGGTAGAGAAAGAAGATATAGAACAAGTTATATTAATGTCCCTCAAACCAAGGGACATTATTTATAATATAAAGGAGAAAGATGATTCTTTAATCAATCCTATACCTTCTTCTAATGCTTCGATTTCTATTAAAGATTTATTTTCATCTCAAGTAGTAAATGGAACAACAGATAGCCAAGGAAATTTTAAGACTAAAGGTGTTTTAGGTTCTGAATACGAAATAACCTATTCTAAATATGGAGTTTCAAAAACTGAAAAAATAATAATAAACGCTTCGACTGTAAATGTTGAATTAACGTTAGAAGCAACTGCTTCAGCAACATTTCATAGGTTTTATAAGAACAATCTTTTTGACATTCCTATTTCAGTAGGTAGTTTTTTTTTGGGAGATGTTGATTTTGGACAAGTCAGTAGTACAAATATAGTTAAAGTTTTTATAGGGAAAAGTTATACTTTAACTACAGAAGAGACGAATTATTTTCCTGCTCAGACATTTTCAAAAACAGTTAATTCAACAGGAGAAGTTATTAATATAGAAGTTGAACCATATTTACCAAATGTTATTTTAAATGTAACTATTAGTTCAGGATATTTTTTGACTTCTAATAGTGAATATTTAGTAACATCAGATAGTTTAAAATTTAAAACAGCTTCAAGATCGAGATTTTATACTTATAAAGTAACTTCAGATAAAAATGAATATCATCCTTCTTTGTCTTATGAAGGACGAAGTGAAGATGGTTCTGTAGTAACTTTGAACTTACCAAGTTATTCTGAAGTTGTAGTTACAGTTACATCAGAAGGATATGTAGATTTTTCTGAAGTGTTTATTATAGATAATAAGACAAGGAAAGTTTTGGATATTCAATTGAGTGAAATACCTCCTATTCCAATTCTTTCAGAGAATGATTTAAATATTGTTTCAGAAGAAGATATAAATTTAATAAGTGAAGAAGTATGAGTGAAGAAATAGATAAACTTGCAGGTGCAACAAGTTTGAAAATAAGTGAGATGACTCTTGAATCAGATTTGATGGGAGCTGAGAAATTCCCTTTCGTAAGAGAGGGAATTAAAACTAATTTCATAACAACGTTAAATAGAATTAAAGAATACGTTCAAAAAGATGTATGTACTGTTATATATGAATTAAAAAGCACTGATTTAAATACGTTTAAAGGTGATGAAGCGGAAATTTGTGTCATAGGTGTTCAAAAAAGTAATGAATCAGCCACACTTGGAAATCACTATCCAGTGCAGGAATCTGGTATTCTTATTGCTGTTGGCACAATTGCAGACAAAGCAAATCAAATTTATCAAACATACAACAGCAATAGATTATTTATACGTTGTGCTACGTCAAGTGGTGTAGATGGTGAATTCTCTGAATGGCAAGAAATTGCAAAAATTAGTGATGTTCTTACAAAGAATAATACAACTCCTTTTTCACCTACTAACGATTATAATCCTGCTACTAAAAAGTATGTGGATAGTTATTTTAATATAGTAAAGATTTCACAAGAAGCTCGTCAGCAATTAATTTCAAATCAAGAAAGTAAAAATATAGATGCTGATGAAAAAATAAATATTGTATTTGGAAGTGCTGATAATTTCAGAAATATTGCAACTTCTTTAATGACAGACAATAATTTATTCTTTCAGACCTCAGAAAAAGAAATTTTTAAATTAAATGTAAGTCAAGTTTACGTTAATACTGATAATGGTGCTTACGAATTATCGTTTATTTACATTTATACATCTATCGACGATGCAAATAATTTTAGTATTATGACAAAAAGAATTTTTATAGCATTAAATAATGCTGTGAATTTATTTATAGTTCGTGATTTAGTTACCTCCGATAACCTCACTACTCTCACTAAGAAAACCAAGTCTGAATACGATGGTATTGGTATTAAAGATAATTCTACAATGTATGCAATAACTGAATAAAAAATTTAAAGATATGGATAGTAATTTAAAAGTTGGTTCTAATAATGCAGGATTGTTTGTTGGTAATATTGAGATATTAGGGGGGGTAACAGTTGATTATGAAGATGGCTTCTTTAATGATAATGGTTCGGCGTGTATTATAATTAACAATTCGCAAGAAACTAAATTTCTCGAAGTACACGGGAGAACAGTTGATGTTGCTTCAAACTGTATTTCCTTTTTATATGGTTATAATAATTGGGATATATCCTCATACAGATATTATATATGATTATCGTTTAGGTGATGGAGATAACGTAGATGCAAATGAAGATGTTCAAGGGAAAGCAAACGAAGTATTATTTGATTTAATTAATCAAGGTTCTTATTTAGTTTTAAGAATAAAATCATGAAATGAATTATATGGATAAAGATACAAAAAATATTAATGGGGGGGTTAAGGTAGGTACAAGTAATACGAGTATTCGTATAGGCAATCAATTCATTGCTGGCAAAGAATTTGATTGGAGTAAATTATACGATGCTTTAACCCATTTACCACCTATTGATACTGTACGTAATACGAGAATGTTAATAGTAGCCAATCTTAGTTCACACGATATTAGTCTACATAGAAGTGGACAATTAACTATTGTTGAAAGTGGTAAAATAGATTGGTATTCTAATGGTGTAGGTAGTAATATTGATTTAGACTTACAAAATGAAAGTAATGCGGCTATTAGATATTTAGAAATCTATAAATATAGACTTGTAGGTAGTAGTGATTCGCAAATAAGAATTGATGAAAATATATGTCAACCTGGAAGTGCTATTCAAAGTTTTACTGCTGGCGATTTTGATGATTTAGATTATGTACTTTTTGTTTTTGATTATAATGAATAATATGAAATCTATTATGAAGTTAAGAAATAAATATATGGGGGGGGGTAATTAGATATGGTTGAAATTGGAAATAAAAATATTGATTTGCTTAATATCGGTAATAAGATTATTTATGCTGGCTATCCTTATCCTTGTGTTGGTGAGAATAATTTAACCCCCATTACTCTTCAGCAATACATTGAGTTGCCTTATTTTGGAGACCCGCAAAATTTTCAAGTAGCCCTATATTTTTCAAAATATATAGAAAGTTTTGAATATAGAATTGTATTAGTTGGAATAGATAGCGGTTTTAAAGTTTGTCCTCTTAATGAGCAAGTAATTCCTGATGTTTACGGTTCTGTCACGAATTATGGTAATTATGCTGTTCTATTAGGTATATGTGCTCCTCGTTATATTGCCAACGAAACGAGCGCTCCAACGATGCTTACTGAATTTAAAATTGATGGTAAATTATACAGCTATAATTATATAAGATAATTTTAAATGATGTGTAAATAATATAGTTGTATTTTGAATTCAATTTTGTATCTTTACGAAGTAAAAAATTGAATTCAATGGAAACTAACGATAAGTATTTTTTATTAGATAACAATCCTATTTATAATTCTACAGTATTTAGTAGATTTTTTAAAGAAAATGACCCACTTGTGATGAAATGGGCTGAAAATGTTTTAGCTAAAGTTTCAGGTTCAAACATTCTTCCTAAATTCATAGAAAAAGGTGGAAAAGATTTTCAATCGTTTTGGGGAACAATTACACATTTGTTTGCTTTAATCGTACTCTATTCAAGGAAGTATAAGGAGATTGACACTAATCAAATTTTATTTGAATTGTTTATTGAAAATAGAGGATTAGTGTCAAATCTTGTAACGTCACAAGAACAAATGCGATATTTATTCTACAATTACATTACAGAATATGAAAAAAGAGGTAGATTAGATATTGTAAATAAAGAAGGTACTATTTTAGGCGAACTCTTGAGATTAATCAGATATAATAATCTTGATGAATTTATCTTTGCTGTATTAAGACCTCAAGATACAAGTTGGTCAATAGGATTTTCTTCACCTTGTTGGAAGAGAACAAATACTATAATAAATGTAACTAAAGGATATGAATTTACAGAAAGCGTTGGTGACCTTAAAAATTATCCTTTGTTAAGATCTTCAAATATTAGAATTACTCGAGATTATAATAATGAAGATGAAATTATTTCATCAATGGTATTTGAAGGAGTTCAAAGAACAGGTATTTATCCTACTGAAGATAAATCAAAATTGTTAGTTATTGATCCAGCTTTAAGTTACGAAATTTCTATTCGTGCTAAAATATCTTCTATAGTGAATTCTAAAGTTCAATTTGGAGTTGTGTGTTATGATAAAGATTATAATATTATAGGAACTCAATATATTGAAAATGGTGAATATCAATCTTCTGATGATGGATTATTTCACTCAACTGAATATTTAGAGTTTTTAAATGAAAATCTTTATTATAATTTGACTGGCATTATTTTAGCTTACAATGAGAGAAATTATAATGCAATCAAATTGAATTTTTCTTCGGGAAGAGCTTTGAGTTTTTTACCAAATGCAAAATTTATATGCCCTATTTTTATTCAAAATAGAGAGTCAAATGAAGATCCTAATGTTTATTTGTACGATATAAAAATAAAACCTCTTGAATTGCCGTTTAAACAGGGTTATTTAGGAGGTAAAAATGTAATTGCTGCATATTATAAGAATAATGTATTTCAATCGGAAAATTCTATTGAAATTTTCATTAAACAATATCTGATCTCTTATAAAAATATTTTAGGAGGATTATCTATTAAAGATAAATTTCAACAAACAATTATTTTTAAAGTATTCTCTGAAAGAAATAATTATATTCAAGATGCAACAATTTCTATAGTTGGACAAACTTTAAAGACTGATATAAATGGTGAAGTTCTTGTAAATTTATATCCTGGTAGTTACGTTTACTCTATTGAAAAGGATGATTTTGATACACAAGAAGATATTCTTTTAGTTGAAAATTTTAATTACACTAAATACATTCAATTGAAAGGTAGAGTTTATCAAAGAACAGTTTTTTTCTTAGTTTTAGATAAAGAAGGTAATTATTTGAAAGATGCACGAGTAACATTTAATCAACAAACTAAAATTACAGGAGATGATGGATTAGTTTTATTCGATGTTTATCCTGGTTTATACACTTATACAGTAGAAAAATATGATTATACAACTATTTCAAATACTATTAGCGTTATTGATAGTGCTATTGTAAGAGTAGAGTTAAATAAAGTATCGTATTATTCTGCTACAGTAAGAGTAAGAGAAGGATTAGAACCAGTTGCTAATGCAACAGTTGTTTTAACAGGAGATTTCAACGGAAGTGGTGTACAGCAGCAATATACAGGAACGACAAATGAGCAAGGAATTGCAAATCAAACTTCAGGTGGTAGAAGTTTTTTAATGAGAGCTGGAACTTATCATTATCTCGTTTCTAAGAAGGATTATTTTATAAAAGAAGCTGATTTTAATATCACTAACAATGCTACTATAAATGTAGATTTATCTGCAATACCTTATTATAATGTTAATTTTACGGTATTGAGAAACGGTATTCCTGTAGATAACGCTTCTATTTCTATAGATAATAATACATTAATAACAGATAATAAAGGTAAAGCATCTATTTCGCTATCTAATGGTAGCTATAATTACAAAGTTTCTAAAATTGGATACATTGAGAAGAGCGATGTTGTGATTGTAAAAGATGCAGATCAAAATTTAACGATAGATATAACTGCAATTGAGTATAATATCAATTTTATAGTTACAAATGAAAATTCAAATCCGTTAATTGGTGCTGTTATCGTAATTGGTACTGAGAAACAAACAACTACAGCATTAGGTACAGCTACATTTAAAAGAATAAGCGGTATATATAATTATTCTGTTTCATTGTCAAATTATAATACTCAAGCAGGCATTATTAACGTTTCAGGTAAAGATGAACAGATTAATATTAAGATGAGTAACGTTCAATATGAAGTTAAATTTGTTGTTAGAAGTAACGGTAATCCTGTAGAAAATGCTTCTGTAAAATGCGGTGATAGAGATTCTATTTTGACTAATAGAAATGGTGAAGCTATATTCAATTTTGCTTCAGGTAGTTATCCATTTTCAATTACAAAAGAAGGATTTGAAAGATATAGTTCTAATGTAGAAGTTGGTAATAGAAATACAGTTGTTCCTGTAGATTTGATATTATCTTCAAATATCGTAACATTTTACGTTGAAAATGAATCTGGAGAACATATTGCTAATGCAGCAATTATAATCAATAAGGAAGTACATTACACAACTGAAGATGGTCTTGCGTCATTTCTTTTACCTTACGGTGATTATCATTATACTGTTGAAGCAGATGGATATAATTATACTTGGGGAGATATACGAATAACAAATCAACCTAAAACTGTAGATGTTGTAATGTATCCTCAAACAACTACAGTACATGTTCTTAAATTTTCTATCACTCAAGAATTAAATCCTGCTATAGGTGCTTTAGTAACTGTTAACGATAATATAATAGGATATGCAAATGACGAAGGTATAGTTTCATTTAATCTTCCTGACGGTGATTATAAGTATACTGTTAGTAATGGTGATTTTATAAATCAGGTTGAAGGTCAAGAAACAATATCAGGTTCAGATTCAACTGTAAATATTAATTTGACGAGAAGGACTACAAATGTAACTTTTAAGACAACTTATCTTCCTAATCCAAATCTTCCTGATGAGAAATTACCTGTACAAGATGTAGCGATAACATTTAACGGTTCTACAATCAAAACAAATCAAGAAGGAAAAGCCGTATTTTCAAACGTACCACTTTCATCTGAAAGTAAGGAGTATAGATGTTCTAAAAAACCACCGTATGAAGATATTGTTCGCGTTACAACAATTACTACAGAAAATCCTGAGATAAATGTTATAATGGGAGAATCTACATATTCTATAATTTTTACTATAATAGATGAATTAGGTAATCCTATTCCTAACGCTTATATAAGTTGTGGAGGACAAATTGGAAGTACGAATCTGCTGAACACAGAAGATCCTGGTCGTTTAACATTAAAAGGTTATAGTAACAATTTAGATGGTTATTATTATACGATTTCAAAAGAAGGATATCAAACTGTTTCAGGTAACGTCATTATTCAAAATGAATCTGTATTCATTACTAAAACATTAAAAAGATCTTATACTGAGATTATATTTAAAGTTCAAACAAGTAACAATTTACCGTTACGAGGAGCTTCTATTCAGATTGGTGAATTAAATGAAGCAACTGATATTCATGGAGAAGTTTCGTTTTTAGTAACAGAACAAAAATCTTATAATTATAAGGTTACTTATCCGCATTGTATGGATTCGTCAGGCGACTTTGTGAATGATTTAACTTCTAAAATTATAACTGTAACTATAGAAGATACAATGGCTATAATTTTACGTTATGGTTCTTCCCCTACAAATGTAAAATTACCTATTCACAATACAAACCAGGATGGATTGTTAAATCTGAAAGTTGATTGGGGAGATGGTACAATAACTTACGGTAAAATTCTAAAAGAAGGTCTCGATATTACAAAAGATACAGAAATTAAGATTAGTTTTGGTTCAGAAATAGGAACTTTGAAATGGGCTGAAGAAACATCTACTCTTGATGGAGGTATTAAAAGAATGTTGAGAAGTGTCGAAAGATTTTTCCAAAATACAAATAAAATTGAATTTTTGAAAGGAGGATTTTTTAATTGTAAAAGATTGACAAAAATTGATAAGATGCGATATGGTTTTGTAACAGGAACAGCAGCTTATCTTTTTACTTATTGTGAAAATTTAACAACAATTGACTCAGATATTTTTTCATGGAGTAGTAATGGAGATTTTACTCAGTGTTTTGCTTATTCAGGTATAAGTCATGTAGATTCAGATTTATTTGCCAATACTCCAACCGTAAGAGTTTGTAGTGAAATGTTTACAGTTTGTAAGAATCTGACAAGTGTTTCTAATTTTTATATTCATAGACAATGTACACATGTAGACGATATGTTTTCAGGATGTCCAAATCTTACATCTGTTAACAATGATATTTTTAAAAATGCTGGAAATGTAACTTCAGCACAAAAAATGTTTTATCAAGATATTTCTTTACAAGAAACACCTGATTTAGGATATCTTACAGGAGTAGTAAATTGTGAATCAATGTTTGAATTTTCAGGAATTCAAAACGTTTCAAATTCGAATTTTCCTATAAATTGTTCGAATGCAGATTCTATGTTTTTATATAGTAAACTTTCTTTATCAAATTCAAGTTTGAATATAAGAAGTACTTATTTGAATAGATTACAATCTACATTTGCTTATTGTGAAAATTTAGGTGATTTGACAAAAATAACTTTGAATTGTTCTAATGTAACTACAGTTCAGAACTTGTTTTTATCAACAGGTATAAACTCAGTTCCTGCTAATTATTTTTCTAATCTTAGGAAATGTGTAAACTTTACAAGTGTTTTTGCTTCTTGTAAGAATTTACAATATATATATGGAGAAAAAGAATCAAGTCCTTTTTACGGATGTCCTGCTACAACCGTTGCAGCAGCTTTTAATAATTGCGTTAATTTGCAAGGTGATGTAAGAAATATATTTTATTCAATTGCATCTATAAATTTGAATTCAAATCAATTAAGTTGGAAGATGGAAGGCGTTTCTAAAACTTGTTTAGATTATTCTGATTGTTTTAATAATTGTACTTCTTTAACAGGAGAACCTTGTTATACTCAATTAACTATTACTCAAAATAGAAGAAATATTTATTATATTAAATTTTTACATGCTTTTGAAGATAACAAGATTATTCCTCCTGAATATGCTTCAAGAGCGTATTTTAATTTGATTAATTCTAAGCATGCAGGTTGTTTCAGAGAATGCTATAGATTAAGTGGTATTACTGCAATACCTTTAAGTTGGAGATAATGTTTAATTTAAATAGAGAAAGTTATGTGGTATTTAATTTTTATTTCATTAACGATTTTAATCGTTTATTTTTGGAAAGTAATAAAGTTAATAGGAATTCCTTGGAGTATTTCAGATACTTATTATCAATTGAAAAAACACGGTCGTTCAGGATTATGGTTTCAAATTGCAATGATTTTATCAGTAGGAATCCTTCTACCTGAATGGCTTGAAGTAACAGAAGGTGAAAATTATCAATGTTGTGCTTTTTTAGCTTGTATTGGATTGATTTTTGTTGGATCAGCACCTTGTTTTAAATTAGAACTTGATGGTAAAGTTCATATAGGTGCAACGATAGTTTGCGGATTAGCATCATTACTTTATATGATTTTTGCAGGTTATACAACAATTCCTTTGCTTTTAGCATTTCCTACAGGGTTTTTAATTTATAAATATGATAAACCTGTTTTTTGGTTAGAGATTTGGATGTTTATAAGTACGTATATTTCAATAATTATTGATGCTATATGGAATTAAGAGTTGAAAGATTATGGCCAAGAGAAAATTATACTGTTGGTCGATTATATGTGAACAATGAATTCTTTTCTAATACTTTAGAAGATAAAGAAAGAGATTTAAGTAGTGAACCAAAGGTTTATGGAGAAACAGCAATACCTAAAGGTAAATACAAAGTGGTATACAATTATTCTCCTAAATTTGGTCGAAATTTACCTCGATTGTTAAACGTTCCTTATTTTGAAGGTATTTTAATTCATCCAGGAAATACAGCAAAAGATTCATTAGGATGTATACTTGTCGGTAAAAACACTTCTAAAGGAATGTTATCAGAATCAAGATACACTTCTGATAAATTAAATGAATTGATTGATGCTGCTCAAAGAAAAGGTGAAGAAATAACTATTGAAATTGTATAAAAATGAATCAATTAAATATATATAGAAATATTTTTCTTGAAAAAGAAGAGTTGATGAATTTACAAGGATTTTTGCAAAATTCGCTGTTTAAGCAATTATTGTTACAAGCAACTTATACTTATGGAATTGTAACAAACGATCCGAGTAAATTTAACAAAGATTTTCAAAAACCTGATGAATTTAAACCTAACGAACCTTTTAAAGTTGAACAAGGTACAACAAATGGTACTTATAAAGTTTTACCAGGTTTAGCGTTCAATAATTTAGGACAAGTGATTTTTATAGAGGATATTCAAGATAATATAGTTTGTCCTCAAGATGATCAATTTTATTGGGTAAAGATAAGTTATGATACAAGAAACTACGAGCTTGGTACTGTTTCTGTAAATCAGAAAGGAAATGTAAATGGTAACGTTTCTTTTTTAGGAAAAGTAAGAGGACAGGCAGGTTCTACTCCTGTTTCAATTAGATTTGAAAAAGAAGATGGTAGTAATCCTTTAAATGATGGAGTATATCAAATTGTTTCAGTTGTAGATGATCAAAATTTGATTCTCACTTCAAATGCTGAATTTACACCTGAAACTAATCTTAGAGTTGTAATTCTTGGAACAATACCTATTACAGCAGTTTTCTCAAAAGAACAAAAAGCAGGATTATATACTTATGATTTTTATAGGATTTCGTTAGTAAGAGAAATTGAAGTTTCGGCTCCTCCAGTTAAAGAAGATACTGAATTTTATATATCAAGAATTCGTAATAGTGGCGGATCAATAACGATTGATAATTCTGTAAAGAAAGAATTTTGGTCTTTAGCAGGATTTGTAAATAAAGGAAAGGAATAATTATGTTGAAGTTATATTATACCGTAAGTTCAGGTTATCTTGATATTCAAAATAATTATATAAATTCATTAGGTGGTTTTCCTTCTTCTACTGAAATCCCAAATGATGTATTCGATAACCTTTTTGATGAAATAAGTATTTCAGAAATTAAAGATACGAAGACTCAATATAGAGCGATTGTCATTAAGAATGAAGGTGAAAGTGTTCTTAAAAATGTTGAATTGTGGTTTGAGAAGAAAGATTCTAATATTTGTTTTTATCAAATAGGAGCAACACTTCTTTCTAATGATGAACAACCATTTATGGAACATACTCCTTCCATTTATAGTAAACCGTTGTACACTCAACTTTTTGATGCTACAGTTGACGCTAAAGTTAGTGTAGGTGATATTCAACCAAATCAAATGATAGGATTATGGTTATCAAGAACAGTAGATAAAGAAAAGGCTCTTGAAGAATATAATAATGTAGCAGAACCTGATCCTCTTCATAGATCACGATATAAACCTATAGAAAAAGTGAAACAAGAGACTGTTGATTTGAAGATAACGTGGGATTGATAGATTTATTTCTGTAATTTTACAAAATCAAAAGGACGAAAACTCGTCCTTTTCTTTAATGTTTAGAGATACAATTTTGTTATGATAGAAGAATTTTGTGAAATATTTGAATATTTGAAACAGAGAATGACATGTTCTCCTAATTACAGTTTGAAAAGAAAGAAGAAAGATGTTCAACTTATAGAAAAATTCTTTTTTAATTCAAAGATAAATTCTATAGAAGAATTATGGCAGTATTTATTGTTTCAATTTGTTTTATCTGAAAATAATTATTCAAATAGATATTCTTT
>ENA-UAGS01000048-UAGS01000048.1-human-gut-metagenome-genome-assembly--contig:-NODE-48-length-16863-cov-13.327106_pt1 | contig 16863 bp, 8 predicted proteins | sample MGYA00243409_ERZ654340 | MGnify/ENA primary metagenome ERZ654340 (study PRJEB26926, sample SAMN06165097) | human gut metagenome | biome: ENVO:00009003; feature: ENVO:2100002; material: ENVO:00002003...
GAGTCAAAGACCGGCGAGTTGCGCAACAACACGGCTTTCATAGATGCCATGACGGAGGACTGGAACCGCTTCCTGTCGGTGGTGCAGACCGACAAGGAGGGCAACCGCCTTAATATAATAAAGGTGGACGGAGTGGATTCCGCCGATGAGAAGGTCATCGGAAAGCGTTTGCAGGAGATAGCCAAGAATGCCACGACCGGAGGGTTGTACACGCAGGTCGGTGAACTTTACGGTTTTCCGATAAAGGTGGTGAGCGAAAGGATACTCAAAGAGGGATTGGAGTTCACCGACAACCGCTTCGTGGTCGAGGGGAACTACAAGTACACCTACAACAACGGGCATCTGGCGATGGCTGACCCGTTGGCCGCCGCCCGCAACTTCCTCAACGCGATGGAGAGGATACCCTCCATCATCGACCAGTACAAGGCGAAGAACGAGGTGCTGGAGATGGAGATACCGCAGTTACAGGAGATAGCGGGTAAGGTGTGGAAGAAGGAGGACGAGCTGAAGCAGTTGAAGTCCGAACTTGCCGCCCTTGACCGAAAAATTCAGCTGGAGCTTGCGCCACCCACGCCCGAAGTCGCAGAAAAGGAGAATGAAGGGCAACAGCTCAAGCCGGAAGCGGAAGATGTGAGGAACAGGCAGGCGCAATATCCCGAAAATGCACCGCCGCAGATACGCAGTCCGGCGGATAGTATCGTTGCCAACCATGTCATAATCGGGCGTCCGGGACTGTATGCCAAGGAGGAAACCCGGTCCAAAGGATTGAAAATATAACCTAAGGAATTTTATCTGAAGTATTAATAAGGGCTATCCCAAAAGGTCTAAAAGTAAATTTTATCCTTTCTGCAAGTATCTATAGGATGGCAACTGCATTTTTTTCTTTTTGGGCAGCCCTTATTAAAATTTATTCTTATTTTAGGTTATATACATTCATGTCCATTTATGTAAAAAATTCCTGCTGACCTTGTTTATGTCTTGTCAGTCACCATTTGCAAAACCATATTTGACCCTCAAAGAGGCTGAATTTGATAAGTAACTTGCTACATACTCATAATAAGGAGCTAAATAGAACACGAATGGGAAATACACAAATGCTAAACTAAAGAAGATATTGGCCAAAATAAACGCTATACCGAGAGAGAAACTTGATTTTTCAACTTCCTAAAACGGTGTTGTTCAAACATTTCTACTTATTTGTACTTGCCAGTTGAACCTACGCTTCCCTAATAAAATGTCTATGGTAAAAAGTTAAAAAATCCTCCCACTTTTGTTAGATATATTTTTTTGTGTAATTTTGTAATCGTTATGCGGCAGTAATAATATACATATTAATACGAGTTAGTAATCCTGTAGTTCTCATATGCTACGAGGAGGTATTAAAAGGTGCGTTTCGACAATGCATCTACTGTAGTATATTATTGCTTAATCCAAATGAATATTATAAATTTAGGAATTCTTGCTCACATTGATGCAGGAAAAACTTCCGTAACCGAGAATCTGCTGTTTGCCAGTGGAGCAACGGAAAAGTGCGGCCGTGTGGATAATGGTGACACCATAACGGACTCTATGGATATAGAGAAACGTAGAGGAATTACTGTCCGGGCTTCTACGACATCTATTATCTGGAATGGAGTGAAATGCAATATCATTGACACTCCGGGACACATGGATTTTATTGCGGAAGTGGAGCGGACATTCAAAATGCTTGATGGAGCAGTCCTCATCTTATCCGCAAAGGAAGGCATACAAGCGCAGACAAAGTTGCTGTTCAGTACTTTACAAAAGCTGCAAATCCCGACAATTATATTTATCAATAAGATTGACCGTGCCGGTGTGAATTTGGAGCGTTTGTATATGGATATAAAAACAAATCTGTCGCAAGATGTCCTGTTTATGCAAACTGTTGTCGATGGATCGGTTTATCCGGTTTGCTCCCAAACATATATAAAGGAAGAATACAAAGAATTTGTATGCAACCATGACGACGATATATTAGAACGATATTTGGCGGATAGCGAAATTTCACCGGCTGATTATTGGAATACGATAATCGCTCTTGTGGCAAAAGCCAAAGTCTATCCGGTGCTACATGGATCAGCAATGTTCAATATCGGTATCAATGAGTTGTTGGACGCCATTTCTTCTTTTATACTTCCTCCGGCATCAGTCTCAAACAGACTTTCAGCTTATCTCTATAAGATAGAGCATGACCCCAAAGGGCATAAAAGAAGTTTTCTTAAAATAATTGACGGAAGTCTGAGACTTCGAGACGTTGTAAGAATCAACGATTCGGAAAAATTCATCAAGATTAAAAATCTAAAGACTATTTATCAGGGCAGAGAGATAAATGTTGATGAAGTGGGTGCCAATGATATCGCGATTGTAGAAGATATAGAAGATTTTCGAATCGGAGATTATTTAGGTGCTAAACCTTGTTTGATTCAAGGATTATCTCATCAGCATCCCGCTCTCAAATCCTCCGTCCGGCCAAATAAGCCCGAAGAGAGAAGCAAGGTGATATCCGCTCTGAATACATTGTGGATTGAAGACCCGTCTTTGTCCTTTTCCATAAACTCATATAGTGATGAATTGGAAATCTCGTTATATGGTTTGACCCAAAAGGAAATCATACAGACATTGCTGGAAGAACGATTTTCCGTAAAGGTCCATTTTGATGAGATCAAGACTATCTACAAAGAACGACCTATAAAAAAGGTCAATAAGATTATTCAGATCGAAGTACCACCCAACCCTTACTGGGCCACAATAGGGCTGACTCTTGAACCCTTACCGTTAGGGGCAGGGTTGCAAATCGAAAGTGACATCTCCTATGGTTATCTGAACCATTCTTTTCAAAATGCCGTTTTTGAAGGGATTCGTATGTCTTGCCAATCTGGTTTACATGGATGGGAAGTGACAGATCTGAAAGTAACTTTTACTCAAGCCGAGTATTATAGCCCGGTAAGTACACCTGCTGATTTCAGACAGCTGACCCCTTATGTCTTCAGGCTGGCTTTGCAACAGTCAGGTGTGGACATTCTCGAACCGATGCTCTGTTTTGAGTTGCAGATACCCCAAGTAGCGAGTTCCAAAGCTATTACAGATTTGCAAAAACTGATGTCTGAGATTGAAGACATCAGTTGTAATAATGAGTGGTGTCATATTAAAGGGAAAGTTCCATTAAATACAAGTAAAGACTATGCCTCAGAAGTAAGTTCGTACACTAAGGGCTTAGGCATTTTTATGGTTAAGCCATGTGGGTATCAAATAACAAAAGACGGTTATTCTGATAATATCCGCATGAACGAAAAAGATAAACTTTTATTCATGTTCCAAAAATCAATGTCATTAAAATAATGGAGCGGTCAGGAAATTTCTATAAGGCAATACGGTTGGGATATATACTTATCTCCATTCTTATCGGATGTATGGCATATAATAGCCTCTATGAATGGCAGGAGATAGAAGCATTAGAACTTGGCAATAAAAAAATAGACGAGCTCCGAAAAGAAATAAACAATATCAATATTCAAATGATAAAATTTTCTCTATTGGGTGAAACAATACTGGAATGGAACGATAAAGATATCGAGCATTACCATGCACGGCGTATGGCAATGGACAGTATGCTCTGCCGTTTCAAGGCCACCTATCCAGCAGAGCGCATCGATAGTGTGCGCAGTCTTTTAGAGGATAAGGAACGACAGATGTTCCAGATAGTCCGGTTAATGGATGAACAACAATCTATTAACAAGAAGATAGCCAATCAAATTCCGGTTATTGTACAGAAAAGTGTGCAGGAACAGTCCAAAAAGCCAAAACGAAAAGGTTTCTTAGGCATATTCGGCAAAAAAAAGGAAGTAACTCCAGCAGTATCAACCACTATCCTTCATTCGGTCAATAGAAACGTAATCAGCGAACAGAAAGTGCAGGATCGCCAATTGTCGGAACAAGCCGACAGCCTTGCAGCTCGTAATGCAGAACTTAACAGACAACTGCAAGAATTGATTTGCCAAATAGAAGAAAAGGTACAAACCGAACTGCAAAGCCGGGAAAACGAAATAGTTGCCATGCGTGAAAAGTCATTTATGCAAGTAGGCGGTTTAATGGGATTCGTTCTTCTATTGTTGTTAATTTCCTACATCATCATACATCGTGATGCAAAAAGCATTAAACAATACAAGCACAAGACAACTGATTTGATAAGGCAACTGGAACAATCCGTACAACGGAACGAGGCACTGATAACGTCAAGGAAGAAGGCGGTACATACTATCACCCATGAACTGCGCACACCGCTGACAGCAATAACAGGCTATGCCGGACTGATACGGAAAGAACAGTGTGAGGATAAGTCCGGGCAGTATATCCAAAACATACTGCAATCCTCCGACCGTATGCGGGATATGCTTAACACTTTGCTTGACTTCTTCCGCCTGGACAACGGCAAGGAACAGCCCCGTCTGTCACCCTGCCGGATTTCAGCAATCACGCACACACTTGAAACGGAGTTCATGCCTGTTGCCGTGAACAAAGGGCTGTCCTTGTCCGTGAAGACTGGACACGATGCCATTGTATTGACCGACAAAGAGCGAATAATACAAATCGGGAATAACCTGCTGTCAAACGCTGTCAAGTTCACAGAAGAAGGCGGTGTTTCTTTGATTACTGAATATGATAATGGAGTTCTGACACTGGTCGTTGAAGATACAGGTACAGGCATGACAGAAGAGGAACAGAAACAAGCGTTCGGTGCGTTTGAACGTCTATCAAATGCCGCCGCAAAGGAGGGTTTCGGGCTTGGGCTTGCCATAATGCGTAATATTGTGTCGATGCTTGGCGGAACAATCCGTTTAGACAGCAAGAAAGGGAAAGGCAGTCGTTTCACAGTTGAAATTTCTATGCAGGAAGCTGAAGAACAGCTTGGATATACAAGCAATACACCTGTTTATCATAACAATAAATTCCATGATGTTGTCGCCATTGACAATGATGAGGTATTACTTCTGATGCTGAAAGAGATGTATTCCCAAGAAGGAATACACTGCGACACTTGCACCGATGCTGCGGCACTGATGGAAATGATACGCCAGAAAGAATACAGCCTGTTGCTGACAGACTTGAATATGCCCGATATAAACGGTTTCGAATTGCTGGAACTGTTGCGTTCGTCCAACGTGGGCAATTCACCAACAATCCCGGTGGTTGTGGCAACCGCTTCGGGCAGTTGTAACAAAGGGGAACTATTGGCAAAAGGCTTTGCCGGATGCCTGTTCAAACCGTTCTCCATATCGGAACTGATGGAGGTTTCCGACAGGTGTGCCATAAAAGCGACACCGGACGGGAAACCGGACTTTTCCGCCTTATTGTCCTATGGCAATGAAGCCGTCATGCTGGAAAAGTTGATAACTGAAACAGAAAAGGAAATGCAGGCGGTACGGGATGCAGCAAAAGAAAAAGACCTGCAAAAGCTGGATTCCCTGATCCACCACCTGCGCAGTTCGTGGGAGGTGCTCCGTGCCGACCAACCGCTGAATGTACTTTACGGATTGCTTCGTGGCGATGCTCTCCCGGATGGTGAAGCGTTAAGCCATGCCGTGACTGCCGTGCTGGATAAGGGAGTGGAAATAATACGGTTGGCAGAAGAGGAAAGGAGAAAATACGAAGATGGATAAGACAAAAATAATTGTGGTGGAAGACAACATCGTGTATTGCGAATATGTCTGCAATATGCTGTCACGGGAGGGCTACCGCAATATGAAGGCTTACCACCTCTCAACCGCGAAGAAACATCTGCAACAGGCAACAGATAATGATATCGTGGTTGCCGACCTGCGTCTGCCTGACGGCAGTGGCATAGACCTTTTGTGCTGGATGCGAAAGGAGGGAAAGATGCAGCCCTTCATCATTATGACCGACTACGCCGAAGTTAATACCGCCGTGGAAAGCATGAAACTCGGCTCGATAGACTATATTCCCAAACAGCTTGTGGAGGATAAACTTGTCCCCCTGATCCGTTCCATACTGAAAGAACGTCAGGCAGGACAACGCCGTATGCCTATATTCGCCCGTGAAGGTTCCGCCTTTCAGAAAATCATGCACCGCATAAGGCTGGTAGCCGCCACCGATATGAGCGTGATGATATTTGGTGAGAACGGCACGGGCAAGGAGCATATTGCCCACCTGTTGCATGACAAGAGCAAACGTGCAGGCAAGCCATTTGTGGCGGTGGACTGCGGTTCACTCTCCAAAGAGCTTGCACCGTCGGCTTTCTTCGGACACGTCAAAGGTGCATTTACAGGTGCGGACAATGCCAAGAAAGGATATTTCCATGAGGCGGAAGGCGGCACGTTGTTTCTGGACGAGGTAGGAAACCTCGCGTTGGAAACCCAACAGATGTTGCTCCGCGCCATACAGGAGAGGCGGTATCGCCCGGTCGGAGACAAGGCAGACCGGAATTTCAATGTCCGCATCATCGCTGCTACCAATGAAGATTTGGAGGTATCGGTGAATGAAAAGCGTTTTCGGCAGGATCTTCTGTACCGCCTGCACGACTTCGGGATAACCGTTCCTCCGTTGCGTGACTGTCAAGAAGACATTATGCCGCTGGCAGAGTTCTTCCGTGATATGGCAAACAGAGAGCTGGAGTGTAGCGTGAGCGGGTTCAGTTCCGAAGCACGTAAAGCGTTGCTGACACACGCATGGCCGGGCAACGTGCGGGAACTTCGGCAGAAAGTTATGGGTGCTGTATTGCAGGCGCAGGAAGGTGTTGTCATGAAAGAGCATCTGGAACTTGCCGTGACGAAACCGACCTCTACTGTCAGCTTCGCCTTGCGCAATGACGCGGAGGATAAGGAGCGGATATTGCGTGCGTTGAAACAGGCAAACGGCAACCGGAGTGTCGCCGCAGAACTGCTCGGCATAGGCAGGACAACACTATACAGCAAACTTGAAGAGTATGGACTTAAATATAAATTCAAGCAATCATAGCCCGTAATTCACTGAATTTGGCTATCTTTGCATAACATTTGAGAAAAACGGCGATTGGCAGGAGCTTTTCGCCGCCAACATATAGGATAAGACCGCAAGGCGTTTCAAGCGAAAATCTGGTAAATTGGAACTACGGAGACGATTGCGTGATGCTTATGCTATGCTTACGCATAGCGTGCATTCACGTACTCTCCGTAAAGGCTTTACCAGAGCCATCGCTTGAAGGTAGTGTGAATTGCACGCTACTTTTTTACCCTTGCCTAACGAAAGGAAACGATTATGGGTAAAGTTCAGATTCTCGCCGTACTGACGATGGACGGATGTCTTTCTTCAGAGTTATATGATAAAGCACATCAGGATTTGTGCCTTGACCGTTGCGGTCTTGATGAAATCAGGAAGAAAGCCTTTTACCGTGTGACACCGGACTATTCCATTTCAATGCTGCACGAATGGAGAAAAGACTGCACAAACATCCGTTACCTCGCGGAAGCCACACCGGACACGGCAGACTATATAAACGGACTGCTGCGGATGCACGCTGTGGATGAAATCATACTATACACCGTTCCTTTCATATCCGGAAGCGGACGACATTTTTTTAAGTCGGCTCTGCCAGAGCAACACTGGACGCTTTCCTCTTTGAAAAGCTATCCCAACGGTGTATGTCGCATTATCTATATCCTTGATAAAAAAGCAAGATAGCCAAAATGTGCGGCAAGCATACATTTCTATTTTCAGGAATAGAATAAATGTTCCGATTACAAACAATTTAAGTCGGAGATAATTTGTCCTTGTGAAAAAATACTGAATTTTATACCTCTGAAATCCAGCACTTTGTAAAATTGAGTGTTGGATTTTTTATTTTCTGCCGCGTTTTTTGCCAATTATATTCATGTGCGCACGCAGAAAACAAAGTGTAATTTTCAAAATTGACAGAACCATGAATTATTTCTTGCTGGCGGAAACCGACTTTTTCCGCCTGATAAACGAAGCCGGCGACTGCAATATGGAAACGGCATACACGGCTTTCGCCACCCAAGTGATCGAACTGTGCAACGGCGGCATGGACATGAACCTTACCGTCATCGCGCTTGCCTACATCGAAATCGAGTTGCAGCACCATCCCGTACGTAATCTGTCAGAAGAAAAAAGAGAGATTGCCGCCTACGTCAGCAAGGCTCTGTCTTTCGTAAGAAAGATGCAGAAATTCCTTGCCACGCCCCAAGTGCCACCACTAATATCCGCCAACAACGCAACAGAAACCACCGCCAGCCTTCTTCAATGGACGGGCAATGCCATCGACCTCGTGGAACTTATCTACGGCATAGACGTGATGGGCTGCATCAACAACGGCAATATGCCGCTCAAACAGCTCGCCCCACTTCTCTATAAGATATTCGGGGTTGATTCTAAAGACTGCTACCGCTTCTACACTGATATCAAACGCCGGAAGAACGAAAGCCGCACCTATTTCATTGACAGGATGCAGGAAAAACTGAACGAGAGAATGTTGCGTGATGAGGAGTTGGAGCGGATGAGAAAATAAAAAAATATCCATTACATATGAGAAGACAGGAATACTCGTATCCTGTCTTTTTATTTTCATTTAATTATATATTAATTAGCACAATATATGTGAGTTTTTCATTCCTATAAGGACAAATTTCAGAAACGTATGTCTGGTAAATTATTGAGTCATCATAGTATGAACATATATCATTACTAAAAACAATGAAACAACTTCCATAAGATTGTGGTTGTAAAAATCGCCATTTAATAGCCCGTTTTTTTTGTAAAATTCGCCAATTAAAAAAATATGATTATCTTTGCATTATATTTTATAAGGTATGGAAACAGTAAATAGAATACTTCAAGAGAAGATTACAGCACGAATCGCGCCCAATAAAGCAGTACTGATTTTTGGTGCTCGCCGTGTTGGTAAAACGGTAATGATGCGTAAAATTGTGGACAACTATTCAGGTAGGACGATGATGCTCAACGGCGAAGACTACGACACATTAGCACTATTGGAGAATCGCTCAATAGCCAATTATCGGCATTTATTGGATGGTATTGATTTGCTGGCTATTGATGAGGCACAGAACATACCACAAATCGGTAGTATTCTGAAGTTGATAGTTGATGAAATACCGGGAATAAGTGTCTTGGCAAGTGGTTCTTCGTCATTCGATTTGCTGAATAAGACTGGTGAACCGTTGGTCGGCCGCAGTACGCAATTTCTCCTTACACCATTCTCGCAACGGGAAATCGCACAGACGGAAACGGCACTTGAAACCCGCCAGAACCTCGAAGCGCGCTTGATTTACGGTTCCTATCCCGAAGTAGTAATGATGGAGAACTATGAACGTAAAACAGACTACCTACGTGATATTGTCGGTGCATACCTGCTTAAAGATATCTTAGCAATTGACGGCTTAAAAAATTCGAGCAAGATGCGCGATCTACTGCGATTGATAGCTTTTCAGTTGGGCAGCGAAGTTTCTTACGAAGAGTTAGGTAAACAACTCGGCATGAGCAAGACGACCGTTGAAAAATACCTCGACCTATTGGAAAAGGTCTTCGTTATCTATCGTCTGGGGGCTTATTCGCGTAACCTACGCAAGGAGGTTACAAAAGCTGGCAAGTGGTACTTCTACGACAACGGCATTCGCAATGCCATTATCGGGGCTTTCTCACCGCTGGCCATTCGGCAGGATGTCGGTGCGCTGTGGGAGAACTACATCATCGGAGAGCGGCGCAAAGCGAACTTCAATGAGGGACTGCACAGGGAGTTCTATTTCTGGCGCACCTACGACAAACAGGAAATCGACCTGATTGAGGAGAGTGCCGACAGTCTTACCGCCTTGGAGTTCAAGTGGGGAAATAAAATGCCGGCCGCACCGAAAGCCTTCCAAGAAGCCTATCCCTATGCCGAGTTTCATGTGGTAAATCGGGAGAATTATTTGGAGTTCGTATAATCAATAAATTACGTATATGGAAACAAAACTACAATCCAAACAGCAATATCCGCGGTTTATCCAAAATAAACCGTGTGGTATTGACAAATTCGATGGAGGTTCGCAAGAAAGGTTGGCAAAAACTATTGCTCGCCATTTTTGTCAGAATGATTCATTGGATGAGGAATGTACTTTACCTCGAATTATCGGCATCGAAGGTATTTGGGGATCTGGAAAATCCAACGTGGTTAAAATGTTGGAACGTGAATTATCAGACGACTATTACTTTTTTGAGTATGACGCATGGGGACATCAAGAGGACTTGCAACGCCGCTCTATATTGGAATTGCTTACAAGCAAACTTATTGATGATGGTATCCTATCTGGAAATGCAACAATAAAAGTCAAAGGTGGAGGTACGAAAACCGTATCATGGTCTGAAAAGCTGAAATATTTATTAGCCCGTAAAACGGAGACCGTAACCGAAAAATATCCCCTTATCAGTAATGGTATGGTTGCGGCATTTTTGGTTGCAGTTTTAACTCCGATATTTACATTTATTGCGTATGCAGTAAAACCTACACCCACAACATGGTGGTTTTCTTTATTGTCTATTATCATAGCTGCACTGCCAGTTCTTATTGCATTGTGCGTTTGGAAATGGGCATATAGCAAAGATCATAAATATGGATGGAGTTATATGTTAGCTATTTATCAAGATAAAGTCGAAAAGGACGTTTGCTATGAGACTTTGAGCGAAGACGAACCAACGGTTTACGAGTTCAAAACATGGATGCAAGACATTTCTGATTTTATCAAGGAAAAAGGACAACGTAAATTAGTCCTTGTTTTTGACAACATGGATCGTCTCCCCGCTGAAAAAGTAAAAGAATTATGGTCTTCTATCCATACGTTCTTCGCCGATAGCGGTTTTGAAAATGTTTGGGCTGTTATTCCTTTCGATGAAACACATTTAGCTTGTGCATTCGGAGATGAGACCGACGAACAAACGAAACAACTGACCAAGTATTTTATCAATAAAACTTTCCCTATTGTTTATCGTGTTGCTCCTCCTGTTATTACCGACTATCGAAGTATATTCAACAAACTGTTTGTTGAAGCATTTGGAGAAACAGAAAATGAAGCGAAAGAAACTATAAATCGGATATTCAGATTGGTAAATCCTAATGCCAATGTTAGGGAAATTATATCATATATCAATGAGATGGTCGCTCTTAAACAAGAGTGGTGTAACGAAATTTTGATGATAAACATAGCATTGTTCTGTTTGAAGAAGACGGATATTCTGGCAAATCCAGTAGAACAAATATTGTCCGGCGACTATCTGAATGGCATTCAAACAATAATTAACAATGATCTGCAAACACAACGCGAAATTGCAGCTTTGGTATATGGTGTCGATGTTGAAGATGCTCGACAAATTCCATTGAAAAAATATATTGAAGGCTGCATCAACGGAGAAGAAGACCACGACATAAATCAATATGCAGAGACTAATAAACAATTTGACACTGTATTAGAAGAAGTTATACAATGTATGGACAATGCGCTTATCGATAAGATTATACATTGTTTGCATAAATTAACTCGAAAGAGCGATGTTATTCTGCGTGTATGGCAAAGAATAGCACAATTGAAATTAAAAGAATCCATAGAGAAGCAGGTGTTCCCTGTCGAATACCAAGAACTGCTGTTGCATTTAGACACGGAAAGCCAAAACCATGTGATTGCTCAATTATATAAGAAGATAGTTCGGTTCAATGACTTCAATGGCGGCGACTATTTCAAAACGTTAGATGCAATAGACAGGTTTATTGCGCAAAATAAGTTGGCGTGCGATTTTACGTCATTGATTGAAGCAAAAACAGTCAAGCCAAATACATTTATCGATTATATTCAAGCTGCAAATGCAACAGATGCTGCCTATCGGGATAACGCGACAACTAAAGCATATAAATATTATCAAGTAGCAACAAATTCGGAGGCGCTCGATAATTATTTGGCAAACTTACTACCCGATAATTTCGACCATGCAGATATTGTAAAAACGTTAAAAGATAATTCTACCTATACGTTTCCAACGCTTTTGCAAGCGATCACGAATTGCATTGATGAACAGAATGTAAATAAAGATAATATAGGGGCTATATTTACAACCTATCGTTTATTGGCATCTGACGAAGAAAGACCTTTACCTGTAACGTTAGATTCAACCTACATAAATCAGTTGCATTCTGAATTAGAAACTGATGGCCGAAACATTAAAGAGTCTGGATATTACGATTTAGTCGCCATGCAATTGGCACATGGTCATTCCGTTTCCTTAATAGAGGGTGGAGATATAAAATATGTTGCAGAACTCATGGACTATTATGTGGATCATGGAGACTTATTAGTAAATAGTGTGGGATGGAATATACCGCTATTAAATGAAACACTACAATACATGGTAAATCATAAACTTGGCTATAAATTATTGCTCTCAGACATATTGCCCCAATTTGAAGATATTAAGAACAGAATAGGTGTAACGGATGAGGTATTTATCGAGCATTTAGCAGAGTGGAATACCGATTTGGATAAGTATATCACTAAGAACAATATTAAAGATGTAATTCCTGACGCATCTTTTTACGATTTGACCACTAAAATAAGCAATGTCCTGACCGATCATATCAATAAAATAGCGTTCGAAGCGTTGTCTGAAATAAGTGTTGATACATTATACGCCCAAAGAACAGCACATACATCATATTATTGGTTTGTCGCAATAAAACATTTACTGGCTAAAATCAAATCCTTGCCAGATAACTTGACTGAATTTGGCAAAAAGATTCTGATGGATATTGCTTCTGGAACTCAAAGTTTGAATCCTTTCCCTAATTGTTTCAAGAATATAGTTGAAAGATTGGATAAACGAAAAATTAAATCGACAGTTACCGATATAAGAAATGATTTCTGCATCGGTAAAAAGACTATCAATGCAATAAAGTTTCAATTTTTCGAAACATGGCTTAGATCGCATGGTAATTTGAAAAGTCAAGCTGGAGACGTTATTGATAAAATAGTGAAACCTGTAATTTCCGATGGGGCATGCCGTTCATTGATTCTGCAAAACAAAGATTTTTATATGGATTTAATAAATACAGCAGGGGATGATGCTTATGAATTGAAAAAGAGTCTCCGAAACCTCATACAAAAAGATTCAGATCCGCAATTGGTTAAATTTGTCAATTCGATAGATTCAGTACCTGAGGTTGAAACCGCGTAAGTATTTGTCTAACAAGTCCGAATTTTACGATTTTACCCGTCAGAACTGAAGTGCCCCCCAAAAAAATTGTATCCAACTTTTGGGGGTCACTTCAAACTTCGATAGGGATAATTTTCAATTTTGGGGACTTGTTAGACAGTCTCATTATCTGGTAGCAGTTTACACAGCACCGGATCGTTTTTGATACGCTCCAGTTCCTCCTGCACAATCTGCTTCACCTCTTCCTTGATGCGCCGGTAGTTCGCCTGCACCGTTTCCTTCATGCGGTCGTTGCCGTCCTCGTCCGTGAAGTTTGTAATGACGGGAATTTTCTTGTAGGCACTTTCTTCCCGTTTCACCTTTTCGGCATCCACCACAATCTCGCAATGAAAAATCTTCTGCTCGATACGCTCGTTGAAGTTGTCGGATACAGAACCGACAAACATTCCCTGCGTAAGCCCGGAAATCTTACTCGGTGGAATGAGCGCGTCCATCTGCGTGTTGATGGAGGTGGAAACATCCTGCCGGTTGATGGAGATAGACTGCCGTTTCTGCAACACCTTACCGAACCGCTCGGAGAGCGTCTTGGCTGTTTCCCCCACCACCTGACCGGAGAAAATATTGCCGACAGTGTTCATCACCACTTTCGCCTCTTTGTCCCCGTAGTCACGCACTAACTGGCTGAAATCCTGAAAGCCCAGACACACGGCAACCTTGTTGCTTCGGGCGGTAGCTATAAGATTGTCCAACCCTTTGAAGTATATTGTGGGCAACTCGTCGATGATGACCGATGACTTCAGCATCCCCTTCTTGTTGATGAGCTTCACGATACGGGAATTATACAGACCGAGTGCCGCACCGTAGATATTCTGACGGTCGGGATTGTTACCCACGCAGAGGATTTTCGGCTCTTCGGGATTGTTGATGTCCAGCGTAAACTCGCTGTCTGACATCACCCAGTAGAGCTGCGGTGAAATCATCCTTGAAAGCGGGATTTTTGCGCTCGCTATCTGGCCCTGTAACTGGTCCTGTGCGCCTCCTTGCCAGGCATCCATAAAGGGAGAGAGGTAGTTTTCGAGGGACGGGTATGAGGTCAGGATTGTAAATATATCTGCGTACGGTTTATTCAGAAACTCTATTGCGTGAGGGAAGGTACAGTATTTGCCATCCTTGTAAATCCGCAAATACCAGATAATGGCTGCGAGCAGGATAATCGGAGATTCCACAAAGAAGTCACCCTGTTTCTGAATCCAGGTCTTGTTCAGATTCAAGAGTATGGTGTAGGCCGATTCGTAAGCGTCGGATATGTCCGCCATGAATTTCGGGTTGATGGGATTACAGCGGTGGCTGCGTCTCGGGTCATCAAAATTTATCACGTAGAATTCCGGTCTGACCCTGTACTTGTCAATGTTTTTAAGCAGTTCGTTATAGGCAATGACCGAGAGGTCATCAAATTTGTAATCGTACAAATATAAAGCGAATCCCTTGGAAATCATCTGTTTGATGTAGTTGTTCACCACCGCGTAGGACTTCCCACTGCCAGGCGTTCCAAGCACGATGGACGCACGAAAAACGTTTACAACGTTGATCCATCCGTCCCATTCCTTGCCCTGATACACGAACTTGGTCGGCAAATTTACAGAATACTCGTTTTCCATCAAGTGTGTCTCCTGCATGAAACTCTCGTTGGCGGTATTGAACACGTCCTCCATCAGGTTGTGTTTCAGCATACGGCTTATCCATACGCCCGACATCAAAAGAAGGATGTACCCGGCGGTCAGCGTTACCGTGTAAATGGCGGCGTCAACTGTCGGACTGAACGGCAGGTCGAACATCCACCAGTTCATGAAGAACAATACAAGCCCCGAAAGGAAGGCGGTATATATTTTCCGCCAGGTCATCTTCTGGTTTTTCACGCCCTTCGTGCCCAAACATGACAGCGCAAGGAATATGACGGCGAACACTTTTGTCACCAGCAGGTTGCTGAAAAGCCCCGCCGTCCTCTGGAAATTCAGTAGTATCTTATCGACCACTCCGATATTGATACCCGCATCCACGAATGCCCGGTAACAGAACCAATAGACGTGGATGACAACAAACACGATGGATATGGCACGCATGAATTCCATGACCTTTGCCAGTCCTCTCAAATCATCTTCCTGTTGCATAACGATATAATTTTAATGGTGAATGAATATTGTTTTTAGGAGATGCCCCGTGAGCGGCGTTTCTTTTTCTTCTTGTGATACAGCCTGCGTGCAAGAGCCTCTTCCTGCGGGTCGGGACCGTTTGCTTCAAAGTCGAAGATCCCGAAAGCCTGTTCTATGGCACTTTCCATGTCGGAGGAGAATCCGCTTTGCAGACCGGTGTCCGGCATGGGCGCATCCAGATTCGGGATATTGTCCGGATTATTAAAGAGGCGCTCAAAGGCATTTGCCGAGAACTCCTTTCCGAGCCGCGAGCCGTTATAGACCTCCCTGTTCCTGTGGTCGATGAAGGTCGCGCCGTAAATGCGTCCTTCCCCGTTCTCCCGGAACACCACGTCTATTCCCCGGCCGTTCAAGAGGCGGATGAAATCCTCCCGGTTGCCACGGCATCCATGCATGGCGAGTGCAATCTCGTTCCGTATTTTGGGCTGCCGTTTTTTGTTCTTGTATTCACGGGTATTGTAACCAATACGCTTTTCCAGTCCTTCATAACCGAAGCGTTTTCCGATAAGGGAGGACTTGATGGGCGTACATACCGGTTTGCCTGTATTGTCTGTCATGGTATAGACAATGCCGTTGTAAGGTGTCCCTTCAAATTCGCCCCTAACCTGTTTCGCCTCGATGTTAAAGCAGGACAGCAACGCGCTGTACTCTCCGAATGACTGGAAACGGTAAGTGGAGAACACGCTTTTAAGGATGTTGGAAACCTGTTGCTTTACATCGCCATTCTGATAGTCCGCTTTCTTCAGATATGGTTCCAGCAGTTCCCTGCGTTTGTCCTCCACCTGTTTCAGACCGAATTTTCTTTCCAGTTCCCGACAGGCCTTCATCGAGCGGTTCCATTCGTAGGCATCGTCAATCTTTTCCCCTTTCTCGTTCACGCAGGTGGAAACGATATGGATATGCCTGCGGCCGATGTCCTCGTGAATATATACAATGTAAGGCTGGTCGCCGTAGCCCATGCGTTGCATATACTCCCTTGCCAAATCCGCAAATTGGGAATCGGTGAGACGGTCATCCACCGAAGGATTGAGCGATATGTGTAGCACCGGCTTCTCCGTGTTCCTGTTGGCAAGCAGGTAATTTTCGAATGCCCAGAGCGTGTTCCTCATGACCTGTTCCGGATTGCCCGTGACATCGGCAATCATGCGGTTTCCCGAAATGATGCGTGCCGTTGACTCGTTCACTTTCTGCTGGTTGTAGATGAATATTCCTTTATTTATGTTACTGGCATAGATATTTCCTTTTTCATCCAGACAAATAGAAGTGACAATATTCCAAGCATTCTCTTTTCCGATGAAATAGTGATGGGCTTGGCCTGATCCGTCAACACGGTATAATCCCTTGCCTTCTGTAGAAACCCATAGGTTTTCGTTGTGGTCTTCGAATAGATATGTTATGAAAAAGCTGGGAACCGGTAGTTGTGCCTCTTTGA
>ENA-UAGS01000067-UAGS01000067.1-human-gut-metagenome-genome-assembly--contig:-NODE-67-length-15519-cov-9.826371_pt1 | contig 15519 bp, 7 predicted proteins | sample MGYA00243409_ERZ654340 | MGnify/ENA primary metagenome ERZ654340 (study PRJEB26926, sample SAMN06165097) | human gut metagenome | biome: ENVO:00009003; feature: ENVO:2100002; material: ENVO:00002003...
CGAGATGCTCAGGAGTCTCGTGGGCTCGGAGATGTGTATAAGAGACAGGTATTCAGATTATTGGTATTCATGTTATCGCACCTCCTCATGCTGTTTTGGTTTCTTGTCTGTACTGCGGGGTTGCACCGGGCGTTTTAGGTTATCCAGCACCGAAGGCCGTGTACTTTTGGCAACAACAGACTCGGTGTGTGCCTGTCCCTTTCCGTCGATGTTGAGCAGGGTATCCAGCTCCACCAGACGGGCGTTTTTGCTTCTCAGTTCTTCTTCATAAAGGAATGGCTTTCCGACTTCCTCCTTTGCGGCAGCCTGCTGCTGATAGAGGTTATCCAGCTGGGCCTTTGCCGCCTCCAGACGCTGGGGCATCTGGGCGAGGGCATTGTCGATACGGGTAAGATTTCCGCGAGGGTCTGTACCAAGGGTTGCCCGGTGGGTCATCTGTCCTTTCAGCAGGAGCGTATACTCCTGTTTCCAAGCGGAAAATTCCACGGATATGGCATAGCCCCGGTAGCTGCCGATCTGCACCGGATCGGAGGTTTTGACCTCCTTGCAGGCATCCAAAAGGGCTGCGCCGGCGTTCTCCTTATCGGTCAGCAGATCGCCGCGGATTTCCATACCAGCAAAACCGTCCTCCGGGTGCGGGTGCGCTGCCAAAACCTCCAGATCGGATTCAAAGCCCTTGATAAAGCCTTTGTGCTTTTCAATCTCCTCCGGGAAGTATTTGAGCAGCTGGTCCTCCAGACGATATTGCTTGCTCTGGTGGTCGGCTTTCATCAGCTTCAGGCGGGATACCTCCACATCCAAATCCATACGCTCTTTGATACGTGGGTCTCCGGCACACAAAGCCTTGATCTCTGCAAAACTGAGGGCGGTTTCATCCACATCATCGCAGGAGCGTACCGGCGATTTAGAAGTCATGATCTGACTAATGAATTTTTGCTTATTCTCCACCGTCTGCCAGAGGTATGCGTCAAAGGTTCCTTCGGTCACATAGCGGTACACATGGACAAGAGGATTCTGGTTACCCTGGCGCTCGATACGGCCCTTGCGCTGGGCAAGGTCTCCCGGTCTCCACGGACAGTCCAGGTCATGAAGTGCCACCAGACGGTCCTGCACATTGGTGCCTGCGCCCATCTTGGCGGTGCTGCCCAAAAGGACACGCACCTGACCGGTACGGACTTTAGAGAACAGCTCCTTTTTCCGCACTTCGGTATTGGCTTCATGGATAAAAGCGATCTGGTCGGCAGGCATTCCCTGAGCAATGAGTTTCTGACGAATATCGTCATATACCGTAAAGACCGGTTCCTGCTCCGGCAGAGGCACAGCGCCTTCCAATGCGTGAAGCAGTGGATTATCCAGCGTTTTCGCCGCCTTGCTTGCAGGAGCTTTTGCCTGCGGTGTAGAAATGTCGCAGAACACCAGCTGGGTCAGCTTGTCAGCTTCGCCATCCCGCCAGATCTGCATGATGTTGTCCACGCACTGATTGACCTTTGTGCCAGGTTCATCCGGCAGCATCTGGTTGACGATTCTCTGGTCCAGGCCCAGCTTACGGCCATCCGAGGTAATCTTGAGCATATTGTCCTGGGACGGGTCAACGGTTCCGCTGTGTACCAGCGATGCGCGCTCCGAAAGGGCCTTGACCATTTCCTGCTGATGTTCGGTAGGCTGCGCCACGATGTTGTGGTATTCCACCTCCGGGGTAGGCAGATTCAGTTGGTCGGCGGTCTTGATGTCCGCCACTTCTTTGAACAGGTTCATCAGCTCCGGCAGATTAAAGAACTTGCTGAATCTCGTTCTTGCCCGGTAGCCGGTGCCTTCCGGTGCCAGCTCCAATGCTGTGACGGTCTCCCCAAATCGGGAAGCCCAGCAGTCGAAGTGGGTCATGTTCAGTTCTTGCAGGCGTTCATACTGAAGATAACGCTGCATGGTGTAAAGCTCGGTCATGGAGTTGCTGACCGGTGTGCCGGTGGCAAAGATCACGCCACGGTTTCCGGTGATCTCATCCATATAGCGGCACTTGGCAAACATATCGGAGGATTTCTGCGCGTCCGATGTGGAAAGACCAGCCACATTCCGCATTTTTGTGTATAGAAACAGGTTTTTATAGTTGTGGGCCTCGTCCACAAACAAACGGTCCACACCCAGCTGCTCAAAAGTTACCACATCGTCTTTTCGCCCCTCGGCTTGCAGCTTTTCCAGTCTGGCTTCCAGAGACTTTCTGGTACGCTCCAGCTGCTTGACGGTAAAACGCTCGCCGCCGCTGGCCTGCACCTCTGCGATGCCCTCGGTGATCTCGTCGATCTGCTCATAGAGAAGCCGTTCCTGACGCTCCCGGCTGATGGGGATACGCTCAAACTGGCTGTGTCCCATGATGATGGCGTCGTAGTCACCGGTCGCAATACGGGCGCAGAACTTCTTGCGGTTATGGGTCTCAAAGTCCTTTTTGGTGGTGACTAAGATGTTGGCAGAAGGATAGAGACGCAGAAACTCCGACGCCCACTGCTCTGTCAGATGGTTTGGAACCACAAAGAGAGATTTCTGGCACAGTCCCAGGCGTTTGGCTTCCATCGAAGCAGCTACCATTTCAAAAGTTTTGCCTGCGCCTACTTCATGTGCCAACAGGGTATTTCCTCCATACAGCACATGGGCAATGGCGCTTTTCTGGTGTTCCCGCAGGGTAATGGCCGGGTTCATGCCTCCAAAAGTGATGTGACTGCCATCATATTCACGGGGACGGGTAGAGTTCATTTCCTCGTTGTACTGGCGCACCAAAGTCTGGCGGCGTTCCGGGTCTCTCCAGATCCAGTCCCTAAAGGCTTCCCGGATCGCCTGCTGTTTTTGAGCCGCCAGGGTGGTCTCCTTGGCGTTCAGCACGCGGCGCTCTTTTCCGTCTGCGTCCTCTATGGTGTCATAGATGCGGACATCCCGCAGGTTCAGGCTGTCCTCTAAAATCTTGTAGGCATTGGCACGACTGGTCCCATAGGTGGTATAAGCTGCCACATCGTTGTAGGATACAGAAGATTTCCCCTTGATCTGCCATTCAGCGGTAAAGGACGAATAGTTGACCTCGATACTGCGCTGGAGATAAAACGGGGTGTTGAAGGTCTCGTACATAAACTGCTGGATGTACTCTTTGTCGATCCAGGTAGCGCCCAGACGCACCTCGATCTCCGACGCATCCAGGTCTTTGGGCTGGGCGGCGGTAAGAGCTTCCACATTGACTGCATAAACCGGGTCCTGCTGTGCCGCCCGTTGCGCCTGACGCAGTTTGCGGCGTACATTGCCGGAGAGGTATTCATCAGCAGTCACATAATGGGGTGTGCCGTCTTTCTCCAGCTGTCCCGGTACACGGAAGATCACGCCTTGCAGCTCTCCGGCCAGTTCTTCTTTTGTTTTTCCGGTAAGCTGGCTCATATAGTCCATATCCACGCAGGCTTTTTCCGAGATGGACACCGCCAGTGCTTCACTTGCCGTATCCACCACAGCCACCGCCTGATGGGGCTTGATGGTCCGCTTGGTGAACATATCTGCCTTGCGTTCCAGCTTTCCGTCCTCGTCGATGACTTCCAGCGCACAGAGCAGGTAATAGGAAGAATCGTCTGCATAGGCCAGACGGTTTGCACGGTCATTGATGAGACCGTATTTGGCAGAAAAGCTGTCATAGAGGCTGTTCAGTTCCGCCTGCTTCTCCCGAATGGTGCTGTCCGGAACCGCTGCATCCATCTGAAGGTCGATCAGTTCCTGCACACAATCACGCAGTCCCACAAGACCTTTCACACGGGCTTCGGCGGTGGCGTTGAGGTCAGGGCGCACCATACGGCTGTTTTCCCGGTAGTACACCTGCCCGTCTACAATGGCATAGGAATAGTTCTTCACATTGGGGTCGGCAGGAATGGAGGTGTCAATAGCTTCGCCTTCGCCCAGCTCCGGCAGCTCTGCCTCCTGATAAGTGCCATGAATGTACTTCACAGCATCATGCAGCTGGTCGGAAAGCTCCAGTCCCTCGATAGGGTTCACGGTGTAGTCCATACCATGAGCAGTGCTTACCGGCTCCTGTCTGCCCAGCACCATTTCCGGGTGGTCGATAAAATACCGGTTGATGGCAAACCCGTCCTCCGTCTGTCCGGTCTGGGTCCATTCCGGCACGATGTCCAGCGGGCGGTCCCGCTTTTGGAGGAAGATGATGTCCGATACCACCTCGGCACCGGCATTCTTTTTGAACGCGTCATTAGGCAGACGGATAGCTCCCAGCAGCTCGGCACGCTGGGCAAGATAGCGGCGCACGGTGGAATCCTTGGCGTCCATGGTATAGCGGGAGGTTACAAAAGCCACCACGCCGCCGGGACGCACCTGGTCCAGTGCTTTGGCGAAAAAGTAGTTGTGAATACTGAAATTCAGCTTGTTGTAGGCTTTGTCATTGACCTGATACTGACCGAAAGGTACATTGCCGATGGCAAGGTCAAAGAAGTCACGCCTATCGGTGGTCTCAAAGCCGCCTACTGTGATGTCCGCCTTGGGATAGAGCTGCTTTGCGATGCGCCCGGAAACAGGGTCCAGCTCCACGCCGTACAGACGGCTGTTTCGCATTTTCTCCGGCAGCATACCAAAGAAATTGCCCACACCCATAGACGGCTCCAGAATATTTCCGGTCTCAAATCCCATACGGTCCACCGCTTCATAGATGGCCTGAATGACCGTAGGGCTGGTGTAATGGGCGTTGAGGGTGGAGCTTCTGGCGGCGGCATATTCCTCCGGGGTCAGCAGTTCTTTTAGCTGGGCATACTCTAAAGCCCATGCCGGTTTCTCCGGGTCAAACGCATCAGAGAGACCGCCCCAGCCCACATATCGAGAAAGAACCTCCTGCTGTTCGGGGCTTGCCTGCTGTCCGGCAGCTTCCAGCTCTTTCAGCAAACGAATGGCATTGATATTTGCCTGGAACTTGGCTTTCGGACCGCCTTCGCCCAAATGCTCATCGGTAATGCGGAAGTTTTTTGCATTGCGGCGCAGGTTAGCCTTGTATTCCTCATAAGATGCTTCCTCGGCAGCTTTGGCATTGGGAAAGGTCTGCCACTGGCCATTGACCTGAATGGAAACCGGGTGTTCATCCAACACTTCCTCAAAGGTTTTCTCCGGCTCAGTCACAGGGGCTGGTGGCTCCGGCTCCTCGATATGCAGCCGTTCCACCACCACATCATAAGGCAGATTGTTCTTATCGCCCGGATAGACGGCCATGGTCTCGGAATGGAAGGTCGGGGATTCGGTAGCCGGTTGGGGCTGTTCCTGTCCAAAACCGTCCTGCTGACGGGCATACATCCCGCGCAGCAAAGGCGCAACCTCATCCCAGCGGAAATACAGCATAGCCAGACGCTTTTCCTCTGCATCCATGACTTCCAGTTCTATGCCCTGTGCCGTGGTACGGTAATCGGCAATATCGCCGGTCTCCAGATTCAGTGTCTCGATCTCACCGGAATAGGCTCTGCTCAGCCAGTAGGCGATCTCGCTGTTGCTCCTGCCGGATTGCAGCAGCGTGGAAATCTGCTTTTTATCCGCTTCATCCATCAGTCCATGGGCCAATACATCCCGCAAGTCCTGATCTGCCTTGTCCGGGTCAATGGGAAGAAACTCGGTATAGTAAGCATTGCGGCGGTCTGCCCGAAGCAGCTGCTCGAACTGTTCTTTGCGCTCTGCCCGGTAGATGGGATATACCATCCCGGTGGGCAGAAGCTGTACGGTGTCCTCCCGCAGCTCGGTGATCTGATAGGCGTCATCCTCGATATACACGGTATCGCCCACGGCATAGACCGGGGCGGCTGGGTCATAGGAGGTTCTTTGCGGAATTGGGCGGCGAACTGCGTCATATTCCTCATCGGAAATGGAAACTTCGGAAGTCTGCTCTGTCTCGGCATCTGCGATCTGCTCGGCATCTGACATCACCTGTTGGATAAACGGGGCATTGTCCAGTTTTTCCGGGTCTGTCACCTGTCCGTTGACGATCCCTCTTTCTTCCAGAGCTTCCCGGATGGCGATTGGGTCGATGTCGTCAAAACGGTCCTGTTCTTCTTCGGTATAGAACCGGTCCTCCTGAATGAGCTGGGCAAGCCTGCGCTGTACCTTCGGCCAGGGCAGCTGCGTTTCCTCCGGGCTGCCGGCACGGACAACGAACAGGCTGTTGCTGTTACTGCCGCCGTATTCCTGAGCCAGCCATGCGGCGGTATCTTTTTCTCTTGCATGGTCTTTCATATAGCGGACAACAGCGTGTTTACTCTCGATATTGCCGTTCCATGCACAAAGGGCAGTATCAATATCTTCCTGAGAAAGAGGGCGCAGAAGCTCATGGAGCTTTGGATAGGTCTCGTCGATCACTTCCCGGTGTAAACGCTGACGGAACTCCGGCACATCCGAATAGAGTCGGATCAGCTCCATATCCTTAGAACCAAGAACCGCACGGCGCACAGCGGCATTGCCCTCGATGACAGCATTTTCACGGTCAGAATGCCCGCAGGCATTGCGGTATGCGGCATCCTCGGAAATAGCGGCAGTCACCACAGGCTTATACTGCTCAAACTGCTCCCGAAGGGTAGGCTTTGGCGTTTCTTCCTCCACCTCCGGCTGCTGGGCTTGGATGGCATCTTCTTCTGCCAGTTCCTTTTCAGCCTGGATTTTGTCATACTGCGCCTGTTCCTGTTCGGTAAGATAGCGGTCTTTCTGGACAAGTGAGGTAATGCGCTTGGCAACCTTTTCCCAGTTCAAGTGAACATCCGGGCAGTCCTGCTTTTTATAGTGCAGTCCTTTCCCATCGTGATCTTCGCCGCTGTGTGTTGCGCCGGACAGGGCATGAGAGCGTCCGCCAATGCCATACTCGTCTTTGAGGAATCTCACTTTCTCCTTATCCGTATGGTTTGCCATGAAGAACGCATAGATACGGCCTTTTCCTCCGGCGAAACTGCTTCCGCCGGTCATGGCGGCGTCGATCTCATCCTCGGTAATAAAGTGATGGACGGTTGGCACTTTGGAAAGCTCTGAAGAAAAGGTCCTGCGGGGCAGGTCAAGGTCCTTCAGGTTCTCCCAGATCTCCCTCGGTCTATGATAGTGAAAACGCAACAGGTCACGGTCCTGCTGATAGGCAGTCCAGAAGGCAGCGTATTCTTCCTTGAGGGTCTGGCGGAAAGCCGGGTCACTCAGCTGCTCCGTCAGGCGGCGGGTCTCCTCCGGGAAACCATTGCCTTTGATCTCTGACAGGCAGGACAAATATCCGGCTTTTCTGGCGTCCTCACTGAGATCGTGATACAGATGCCAGAGCTTTTCCGAGAGGAGGGAGCGTTCATAGCCTGCCGCTTCTGCAAGCTCCACATTGGAGGCAAACTGGCCACTCTCCAAAAGCTCCCCGATACGCTCTGCGGCGCTCTCCCAGGAAATGACCTGGGCAGACCTGTCATAACGGACAGACTTCCCGTGGGAAAGATGGATACCATCCTCGGCATACCATGCACTCACACTGCCAAGGCCGTTGCCGCCGTGGTACAGCGTTTTCAGTATCTCGGCAATCTCAGCGGTGGTTTTCTGCTTTTCAAAGGCTGCAACCACACGCTCCCTCTGGCGGTCTGTATTGCCGCCCAAACGCAGCACATGGTCGATGTCATTTTGGGCAAAAGAAAAAGCAGAGGATGTATGCGCTACATTCTCTGCTTCATCTATGGATTGGATCTGTTCCGCTTCGGAGAGGAACAGGTTTAGAGTCAGCTGTTGATAAGCTCCGCCATCAGGATTTCCTCGGCCTGAGCTTTGCAGGTGTTCATCAGCCCCACCCACTTCATGGGATCGCTGGCTTTCAGTTCCTCGGTGGCTCCCGCTTCCTTCGCCAGCTGGGGCATCATCTGCTCCAGTCTGCTCTGGGCGGTCTCGTCGATCTCCAGAAGGTGCGGGTACAGCTTCTCGCTCAGCAACATCTGGTTGTAGAGGATGGGACGGTGTTCCTTCAGGTAGGTTTTCCTCATCCTGCCGTACTTGCCCAGGGGTTTCTCCGGCTGCTGGCTCAGCTTCAGGTCGGGAATCAGATAGTCTCCGTTCTGGATATAGGTCATGGGATTGTTCATCTTGTTTGCTCCTTTCTTGGTTGGCTTCGCGCTCTGCATTTCGGACGGTAACGCCGATCTGCCGCAGCACCTGCTGGTTGATCTGGCTGACCGCTGTTCCCAGCGCCCCGATGGTGGACGGGGTGTTGAAATCAAAGATCGCCATGAAATCTTCGTGGTCGAAGTAGCGTTCCGGCTCCAGTCCACAGCGGGACATCAAAGCGTAAGTGATACTGACGGTGGCTGCTGCCTTGAACTGTACTCCGATGTTAAACTCATCATATTCCTCCAAAAAGGAACCGTCAACGATATAGAAGAAGTCCTGCTGATGCTCCGTCCAGTATTCCTCAGCCAGTTTTCCGGCTACCTCCGTGAGCTGTCCGGCAAGGTCATCACCGGAAACATCATAGGTGCGCTCCAGCATGGCCTGCACGGAATCCAGATGGCGCTCCTCCAGCTGCCACAGCCAGGGAGTGCGGGAATGTTCACGGGTTCCGGTGTCGGAAATATCAAAAACATAGCGCAGGCGGGGCCTGTCCCCGGAATCGTCCACCAGAGCAATTCCCTTGGAGCCGCGCCTTACATACCGGCCCATCTTTTCATTCCACAAATCGTACTCTGCACAGGCGGTGGCGTCCGGTCGCTGGGCGTAGATCATCAACTGCTCATGGAACGGGTACTTGTAAAGGCGGGAAGCAGTAGTGAGAAACCCTGCCCATTCCTGCCAGCTCCCCGTGAGCTGTGTTGCCACCTTGTCCGCCATCTGTGCATATAGTTCAGCTTTGGTTGGCATAGTGTTCTGTCCTCCTTTCAGTTTTGGGGTAAAAAGGTGGGGTGGCATATTGCCACCCCATCCCTGCGATTATGGTGTTTACTGGTCAAAATCCGGGTACAACTCCAGCTCGGCAAACTCGGCATCACTCATGGCCTGGAGCTTGCCCAGTGCGCTGTCTGTCAACTCCCGCAGCTCGGTTTCCTCCGGGGCCAGCTCGCCGCGCATCTCACGCAGGCTGTCGATCAGTCCGGTGCGGCTGCCGGTATTGTAAATGCACATCAGGTTCATTTCCTCAAAAGTAAAGTTTCCCATATCAAATCTCCCTTTCCGCACTCTTTTTTGGCGCTATCTTTTTGTGTTCTGCCTTGGGCTGGCTTTTCAGCTGCTCCATGACGGACTTTTTCTTTTCCCGTTCCTCCCGATGGGCAGCGGCAGCCAAATCCATGAGGGAAATGGGCTGACCGTTGCGGGCCTGCTGTTCCAGCTCTGCCACCGTAGGCTCTTTTGCGCCATTGTTGATGATACCGTCGATCATGCCGTAATCGTCCTCCACGGCCATCTCCGCATTTTTCAGCGGATTTTCCGGCAGGAATCCGGGGATCTGGGTAAAACCAACACTGTCACAGTAATGACAGGATACCTTACCGTCCTGCTTGATCGCAACGATGTCACTGACACTCATAGAAGGACTGTGAAAATCCGCCGGTTTTTGCAGATTAAACTGCTCATATAGTTTTTCCAGCTGCTCCGGTACCGTGCCAGACTCCCTCAGCGGAGCAGTGTAAATGAGATCATAATTGCTGCGGTCTATGGAAATGTCATGGGACTTTAACCAATCCAGATTCATAAAGCGCACATTCTGCGGATCGTCACGACTTACCTGATAGATGGCAAAGCAATCTCTGTTCTGGGAGAGAAATGCCTGTTCGCGTTCCTGCTGATGTTCCTGACGCTCCATGACCTTTTCGTGGAACTGAGGGCTTTTCTCCCATTCCTCACGGTCCACACCGAAAAGACCGCCATGATCCATGATTTCCTGCGGGTCAAACACCATGCTCTCCGTATTGTCCTCATGCAGCACATAGACGGTCAAACCGGCGGCATCCAGTTCCAGCGCCCGTTCTCTGGTAACAGGGAGCATCCCATCATAGGAGTAGCCATATTCCTGCATATCCGGTGTGGAGACCTGCTCATCCGGCATGGGGTATTCATCCAGTGCCTGCTCCTGCGCTTCCGGCAGCTGGGAAGAAGCAGTCATCTGACTGACCTCTGCCTGCATCTGCTGGTAGGCAGCTTCCTGCAAGGTCTCAATCATGGACAACGGTGCGTATTTTACCGAGTCTCTGCCCAAATCGTTGTCATCACAAATCTGGAGAACTGCCTTCATGCGGGAAATCTCCGGCATATCCAGCTGACCACCATCCAACTCTTTCATGGATGCGGCATCGTAAAGGGTATAGTCCCAGCCGCTGTCACAGGACTGGATATGAAGATAGGTGGCATCGTCGATCAGAAACAAAGCCTCCTGCTGATTGGCGTCCGCCCCCAGCACTTCCATTTCCGGCATTGCCGCAGCCAGTTCCTTTACCGCTTTTTGCACCAGAGGATTATCACGGTAATAGTCGATTGCCTGGATGGTGTCCAGGTCAATGGTCTGGCCGGTCAAAATCGGAAAAGGTCCTTCATAGTCGCTTCCGTCTTTCAGCTCAAAACCAATGCCCTTGATCCCGTTCATTCGTTCTGCCGGAATCTCCTGATAAATGCGGATTGCTTCCTCCAAAGACAGGTTATCGTGGTATTCTCCGAGGTTTGGAAATTCCATGCACTCTGCTACATAGTAGGTCAGATCGCCGGTCTGCTGTCTATCAGATACCTTAGCGGCATCTTCTGGCTGCTCTATCGGGGCGGGTTCCGGCTCTACCTTTGCATGAGGGTCGATTCCGCGCTCTTTGCAGATTTCCTTATAGTGGCGCTCAATGTCGGAGATCAAAGTGCCGGAGGTTTTGTTGATGGTCTCCAAACTGGCTCTCAGTTCTTTCAGTTCCTTGCCCTGACTCCAGCTTGCAATATAGCCGAAGCTGTTTTCTCCGGTCTCGATGCCAAAATACTTGCAGACCGCATAGGAGATGCTTTCAGCCTCCACTTCCTCCGTGTGGCGGTTTTTGATTGCCTGTTTTTCTGCGGTTGGATCTTCCTCAACTGCAAGACGCCATTCAAACTGATTTTCGTCCACATAACGCCAATCCATATCAGAAGCAAACTGTTCGGCTTCTTTTTCTGTGGCAAAATCCAGCTTGAAATCATGCTTAGTTCCACCTTCACTCTCCTGCACAACCTTCCATGACGGTAGCATTTCATATTTTTTAGGGTCATGGAGCTTGCTGTGGGCAATCTCGTGTACTGTGGCTGAAACCGTCTGAACCTCACTCATGCCCTGACGAATGGCGATTTTCTGATGATCGGCAGAAAAATAGCCGTCCGTATCGGCGGCCATTGCTTCAAAAGTAATCGGCACCGGTGCGCTGCGGCGCAGGGCCTCCATGAATGCCTCATAATTTGGCACATTGCCGGAAAGGGAGGAAGCAAGCTCCGGCAAAGGTTTCCCGTCGGTCTGGCTCACATCAAAGACCTTGACCGGACGAAACATGGGGATCTCGATTTCTTTTTCCTCTGTAACGATCTTTCCGTCTTTATCCAAAATCGGAGCCTTGGTATCCGGGTCCAGCTTCTGCTCCTCGATTTTCTTCTTATACGGTGTGGGAGCGATGATGGTAATGCCATGCTCGCCCTTTTTTACATGACGCTCAAACTGGTCTTTCCACTTATTGTATCCGGCTACCAAAGTGGCGTCCGGCTTCTGCATATAGATGAGCATGGTGTTGTTTACCGAATAGCGGTGGAAGCGGGACATGACGGACAGATAGCGCATATACTTTTCACTCTCAAACAGTTCTTTGATGCCCTGCTCGATGCCATCTGTGATTTCCCTTAGCCGCTCTCGGTTGGTGGGTTTGTTCTCAGCCATGATTTTCAATCTCCTTTCCAAGTGTGTGATTTCTGCTGTGTGTTCTGCAATCCATGCCTTTTGTTCTTCTTCACTTTCATAAAGAAAAAGGTCCAGCAGGTACTCTACATAGGTTTTCTTCTGGATTGCTTCCACAAAACGGGGGTGCGGTTCTTCCTCCGGTGTCCTGGGAGAACGGTCGGCCTCCCATTTTTTCAGCAGATAGTAGTAATCGGACAGTACGCGGTAACAGCGCTGTCGATCCTCCCGAAACTTCTGTGCCTCGGTTTTTTGCCGGACATATCTCCTGCGGGGCGGGGCCTGACTGTCATAGATCAGGCCAAAGTCCTGTGCCAGTTTCTCCGCCGCTTCTTTTGGGGAGAGGTTAAAGAGCTTTGCGGTAAAGTCGATCACATCCCCATCTTCACCGCAGCCAAAGCAGTGGAACCGCTGGTCTACCTTCATGCTGGGGTTCTTATCATCGTGAAAGGGACAGCAGGCCATGCCATTTCGTTTGACCTCGATCCCATAAAACGCTGCCGCTTCTCTGGTGCTGACCGACTGCTTGACCGCTTCAAATACATTCTCTGCCATGTGCCTTTAACTGCCGGACTTTTTCACAGGGGGCTGGTATCCGGCGGCTTTCGCACGCTCACTGGCAGCTTTGCGACGCTCGGCGCTGTATGGCTCCCGGACTGATACACACCGCTTGGGGACGGTAAAGTTATGGGCGTCCTTTCGGGTGATCTGGTCGGGGTGCTTTTTTGCCAGCAGTTCCAGCTTCTCCATCAGACGGGGATCGTGGGTGTAGACCTCAGCCATTGGTTCTGCCTGGTTATAGAGGAGAATGGTTTCCCGTTCCACTAAAGAGAGCTTCATCGGCTGCCTCCTTTCCGCTGGTCAAATTCCAGCTTGAAGTTGGCATACTGTCCATCGTCCTCCAAAACCACAGTGGCATCGTAGGTCTTGCCGGTTTTCTCCGAATATAGCCCCGTCACACGGACACAGCCATCGTTCAGCAGCGCAGACACCACAGCTTTGGTCGGCTGTTTTTTCTTGGCAGCCCACCATTTGTTGTTTTTCCAGATTGCAAATTTGCAAGAATCATTCTGACAGAAGAAGCCTTTTTGCAGTTCTGCAACTTCACCGCCGCAGCGAGGGCATTTGCCCACCACCTCACGGGGCGGAGTGAACAGATACTCAGTTCCCTTGATGACCTGATAAGTCCCCACCAGATCTTTCAGCATGGTGCTGATCCCGTCCAGAAACTCCTCTGGGGCAAGCTGCCCGCGCTCGATCTCGCCCAGGCGGTACTCCCACTCGGCAGTCAGAAGCGGCGATTGCAGCTGTTCCGGCAGAACGGTGATCAGGGAAACTGCATCGTGGGAAGGGAGAAGCTGCACCGTTTTCCTGCTCTTTTTTCGTTCCAGAAAACCGGCAGATACCAGCTTTTCCAAAATACCGGCACGGGTGGCCGGTGTCCCCAGACCTTTTCGCTCGGCATCCTCCGGCATATCCTCTTTTCCGGCAGTCTCCATCGCGGACAACAGGGTGTCCTCTGAAAGCTTTTGTCAAGGGGGTGCGTGGATATTTTTCATATTATTTACGCAGATTCTCTCTCTGCTTCTGCCTGAATAATGCGTTTCAACCTGTCCTCCGCAGTCAAACCGCTACTATGGTCAAAAAACACTTTGACTTTATAATTTGTTTTGCCTTGCTTAATCACAAAAACTCCATCCGGTTTGTTTTTCTCCGAATGGTTATTTTGGGTGGGTAGTGTACTGTTCACAATATTTGTCATACGATATTCCTCCTAATTAAATGAAAAAAGCCCGACAAGGAAAGGTCTGACAACGAAGTTCCGACAACGGACATCAGAAAACCTTTTTTCTTTATCGGGCGATACTATCTTTTTACTATTTCCTTTTTCTTTATAATATTGGTTGTCATGGTTGTCAGAGAGGGAAAAGTGCCGCAATATCAAGGCTTTCGGGATTTTTGCCCGACAACCAGACCGACAACCGGCTCGACAACCGAAGCGACAACGGGCTTTTATTTTTGCTTCAACCATTCTTCCGGAAGTCCTAACTGTTCCATTTCTTCTGTCGGGATTTCCTGAAAACCATCCATGCTGTTGTCAGGCTCGTTGTCGTTCCTGATACGCTCCCAGCCTTTTTGTCTGCGGTAAGGCTCTGGAAAATACCTCGGATTGCTGAACGCCCTCCAGCCTGTGACAGCGTTATTCATAATGTCATTGATCTCTCGCAGTTCCCATTGTTTCGGTTCGTCATAATCATGCCCCAGTGCTTCCTTATAAAGCTGTTTGGAACAGACCATGCTGCCGGAATAGCGTTCCAGATAGTCTAAAATCTGTCCTGCCTTTGTGTCCTCCGGCATAAAATCCTTTTGGTGGGCTTTCAGATAAGCGTTCATAGCCGGACTGAATCTCAGACGGAAATTGCCGCTTCTGTAAATCTCCATAGCTTCTGCCCACATCTGATTGATATACTCTCTGGAAGCCTGTTCATCCGCCAAAATATGAACCTCAGCCCTTTCAGGATAGACCATAACCGGAACGAAGCGGCGGTTGCCTGTTCGGTCAAGGGGAAGAAAGTCAAGGGTATTAGAAGAACCTCCAAACACACATTGTCGTTTTCTGTCTGCCGGATGTGTTTCATAGGGTATCTTATAGGTTTCCTTTTGTCGGCTCAGAAAGGACTTGATTTCTTCAATGCTCTTAGCGTTGGCGGTTGCAATCATTTCCGACATTTCAATAATCCAATGCCCCTGCATTTTGCGGTACACATTTTCATCATCCAGCTTTTTCAAGTCATCAGAGAACCAATCATCATTGACCGCAAGCAAACGGAAGAAAGAGGACTTTCCGGCTCCCTGACCGCCCACAAGGCAGAGCATTACCTCAAATTTGCACCCCGGCTTAAAGGCTCGTGAGATAGCACCCAACAGAAACAACTTCAATGCTTCATAGGTGTAATCATCTGTATCAGAACCGAGAAAGCGGTGCAGACAGAAGCGTATGCGTTCCGTTCCGTCCCATTGCAAGGCATTGAGAAAATCACAGACAGGGTGGTAACGGTTTTCATTGGCAATAACCGCAACTGCGTCTATGATTTTCTTCTCTACGGTCAATCCATAGTTTTCTTCAAAATATAGGAGCAGATATTTCACATCCACATCCGTCAATGTCGGGCTGTCACGATACCAACCGAGGGGCTTCACAATGTCGATTCTTTCGGTCAGAAGATTTTTTCGGATAGCCCCTTTCAAAAGTGGGTCATATTGCAGAACACGCTTATAATTTGCGGCAGTATTATAAACCTTACCTTTCTCGCTCTGCTCTAAGCTGTTTCGGATTTCTTCTACTGTGCATGGTTCTGTCTGCTGACAGTTCTGCAATTCGCTGTTCAAGTTTTAACACCTCCTTTCTCTGTTCTGCCACAAGTGCTTTTCGTTCCTCCAATGAACCATACAGAAGAATATCAAGCAGATATTCGATATAGTTCTTCTTATGCAGTGCTTCTGCAAACAGGGGATTCCATTCCTCATCCGGCTGTTTAGGAGCGTATTTCTTTTCCCATTCTCTAAGAAGATGAAAATAATCCGTCAGCACCTTGTAGCCTGTCTCTTATACACATCTGACGCTGCCGACG
>ENA-UAGS01000086-UAGS01000086.1-human-gut-metagenome-genome-assembly--contig:-NODE-86-length-14073-cov-7.538023_pt1 | contig 14073 bp, 13 predicted proteins | sample MGYA00243409_ERZ654340 | MGnify/ENA primary metagenome ERZ654340 (study PRJEB26926, sample SAMN06165097) | human gut metagenome | biome: ENVO:00009003; feature: ENVO:2100002; material: ENVO:00002003...
CGAGATGCTCAGGAGTCTCGTGGGCTCGGAGATGTGTATAAGAGACAGATATATTATGACATCACAAAAAAAAACAGATATAGTGGATAGTATTGATTATACAGTTCCTATATTATTCTGTAGTTCCATGATACATAGAACAGGTATTATAATTTTTGAAATCGCATTTGTATTATTTTTATTGTATAAGGCAAGGAATTTATTAGCCAGGAAAAGATATAAGGAAGAAATAACTGTTCTTATTTCTTATTTTTTGGGATTGCTTTTTTACATTAATCGGTTTGTCCTTTTTTCTTCGTTTATGATAGTATTGGGCATGGCGGTAGATATTTTTGTTAAGTATAAATGGATAAATTTCAAATATGTACATATACTTCCGACTTCTGCAAAGAAGTCAAAATATATTTTAACCTTATGGATACCACTAGTAGTATATATATCTTATATTTTTGATTGGGATTCATTTTGCCTTAATATGATTTTCCAGGTTTTTATGCTATTGTTTGAAATATTAACTATGATACATATAGAGGATAGGCAAGAATTTTATAGAGAAATAAGTTCCTTTTTTTTCTTAACAAAGTATATAAATACTGAAAGAGAGAATTTTTCAAGAATACTTCACGATGATATTGTCCAGGATATCAGAGCATCTTACAATTTATTAGCATTAGAACAACCGGATATTGTGCTATCGAAAAAGGTTTTATTAAATCTGGAAGATCGTGCAAGGAAAATGATGAATTTTTATTCGGCAAATATTTTTCTGGAATATGGTGCCTATATTAATTTAGAAAATATGTTAAATTCTATACAAGCCATATATCCAAATAAGAAAGTTCAATTAAAAATTGATATAAATGAAAAAGCAGAAAAATATCTAAAAAATAAAGTGCATTTAGAAATGCTGTTACAGATTAGTAAGGAATTGATTAACAATATTTTTAAGCATTCCAATGCGACTTATATCAAATACGAAATAAAATTGGACGAAAATATGGTGTTAATAATTAACTGCAAGAGTGATGGGGCGAGTGCAATAGATTATGAAAATATTTTCAAGTCTAAAGGTGGTGTGCTACTTTTGAGGGTGCTTGTAGAGGCAAACAATGGGAAATTGACATATAATTATTCAAATGGCATTTTATGGTCTAGTGTCGAGCTGGAGGTAGATTAGTGAAAATTTTACTATTTGATGATCATAGATTATTTGGAGAGAGTTTAAAGAAATTACTGATAGAGAGTCAATTTGTATCACTTTGCTACTATGTTGAAAGGGAGAATGATTTTTTCCGTACGTTTCGAGAAAAAGAATTTGATATTATTCTATTGGACATAAATTTAAAGAATAGTTCTGAAAAGAATGGATTTGAAATATTGGCAGATATATTATCAATTAATCCAGATTCAAAAGTAGTTATACTTTCTTCGTATGATATGCCTATATACAAAAAGATGGCATTTGACAAAGGAGCTGCGGATTTTATAAATAAGTCTGTTTCTATGGAGGAATTAGTAGAAAGATTAAAGAGAGTTCTTTGTAATAAAACATATTATAATAAAATTCCAGATATTGAGGTATTAACAGAGAGGGAAATTGAAATATTACGAGCAATTTGTAAGGGGGATATAAAGAAGAAAATAGCAAAGAATCTTTTTATAAGTGAACGTACATTATATAACCATATTCAAAATATTTATGATAAACTTGAAGTATCTAATACAGTTGAAGCTTATAACAAAGCAATAAAGCTAGGATATATTGAGCCATTAATGTAATCTGTTCCGAATTTAAGTATTTTTTACTTTTTTTGATAGAATTGTAGGCAGATAATTAACTATAAATGAGCAAGTTCGTGATTTTGCATAAAAGAGAGACACCTTGATTCCGTGTGTTGTATAATGAAAGTACCTAAACAAACATTTGCAACATTTACGAAAGAAGGTGTCTCTCGCAAATACTATGCATCATTCTACATTCATATACAACCAGCTTAAGAAATTAAACTTATACAAATTTTATTCCAATCGAGTGATAAATCATCTTATGAGCATTCTGATCAGCATATTTCTTTTAGGATACCATGGGAAAACCACGGACTTTGCTAAAAACAGTTCCTGTCACAGGACTACGATCGCACATTTCCTTAATTCAGGAAAATGGGATGATTCCTCACTTTCAGATACGTTAAAACGTTCTGTTATAGAGATTATTTATTCAGAAGCAGCTCGCACCGGAAAGCCTTTTTTCTGTATTGTAGATGATACGACAGCTTCAAAAACAAAGCCTTCGTCACAGGCTCTGCATCCAATTGAAGACGCGTACTTTCACCAATCCCATTTAAAGGGGAAACAGGATTACGGACACCAGGCAGTTGCTGTTATGCTTTCCTGCTGGTATACTTCTGAAAAAATAATCAACACTTTCGCAGCCGGAGGATTTCATACCATAGGTGCACTGAAAACAAACCGGATGCTTTATCCATTTGGATTCAAAAAGAAACTTAATGAGTTTGCTGCTTTTTTAACGTCCACACGTTCCAATTTTCGCCTTGTGACAGTGAAAAAACAAAAATATTACGTGTATCGTTATGAGGGAAAACTCAACGGTATTGAAAATGCCGTAGTTCTTTTAAGTTATCCGGAAAAAGCATTTGGAAATCCAAAAGCACTGCGTGCTTTTCTCAGTACAGACGTTTCATTATCATTGGACGAAACACTGTCTTATTATGTCTGCCGGTGACCGATAGAGGTATTTTTTCGCCAGTGTAAGAATAAACTGGCACTGGACAGCTATCAGATACGTTCTGCACAGGGAGTCCGAAGATACTGGCTTCTTATGTCAATGGCACATTTTATGTGTGTGACAGGGACTGGTGAATTCTGTTCTTTTGAAAAAGGCTACCACCGGATTGGAAGCATTATTCAGACAGAAAAGTATCAGTATCTCTTCCAACTTGCAAAAGGAAGTAATGATTTTAAGGCATTTATGAAGTTAGCAGGATAATTTTGTGCAATTTTTCAAATTTGCTCATTTATAGTATATTTCTTAACTTCCTGTAAAATTAACTCTCGTTCCAAATAAATGGCTTATTTATGCGGTTTGTGCGTGTTATATCGTTAACGACACGAGAATTAATTAACTCTCGAGAGTTAACTTATAAAACAGTCACAAATCCATTATTATAAGGTTCTCGTACAGTCGAGAGTTAATTCATCAGGAAGTTAACAATATTATACACAGGATCTGTTAATGTACATATCAGGATAACTGCTTCTGGATTTAAGCTCGAGATGTTCATGGAAAGTTTGTATTAAGAGGGCCTCTGAAAATGAGGTCCTCGATATTTTTATCAGAGTATTATAATTGAAAAATAGTAACGAATTTATGAAGTATCTCTGATTGTGCAGATTATGTACCAGAAGTTTGGGCTGGGATTACTGCTTGCAAGAAAGGGAAAAGACTGGTATCGGATAGGATTAGTATTAAAGAAAAGTTCTTTTATTCGATAAAGTTTTCTACGGACAGAGGATATGCGACGAGCCTTGGTATGAATATATATCTATGGAAAGAGGATATTGAAGACGGAGCGTCGGTGATGACAGTCGAATACAGACCTGTAGAATATGGAAAGGATTATGATGTTGTCAATAATCCTGATATATTTGAACTCTATATAGATGGAAAAGAAGTAAAAGAATAGCAGGGTGAACTTTTAACACCGAAATATGTACGATTTCTGTTATGACATGAACTTATGGGAACGTATTGAGGATACTTTGTGAACTTTATCCTGATACAATGATTATGCTGATGAAAGAGGGCATAGATAACTGAATACAAGAAAGAGACAGAAGCCTCAGTAGTTAAGAAAAACTACTGGGGCTTTTTTTCGTGCCTGAATTTATCAGCCAATAACTGCGGATGTGTCCCGGCAGGATGAAGGCGGAGCAGGCATGATCCTAAACAAAGGTCCTCCTTCCGAATTTGAAACGAGCAACAAGATTTCAAATTCAGGAGGAACGGATATGTATATTGAACACCCATATTTTTACGAAGGAAAGTATTACGCAAATATTGATGGAGAAATGATCGAGATTACAAAAGAAGTTGCGTATGCGATGAATAATTTTTACAGAAGCAGCAAGGCAAAAAAAGTTGAGATTAAGAATGAACTGGGTGAGGTTGTGGATAAGATGCTGAGAGAAGTACCTTACAGCGGTCAGTCCATTGATGGAGAAGGCTTCATGATTGAGGATTTTCCAGATCTGAACTGTGATGTGGAGCACTGTGTACTGACAAAAATGGAACAGCAGGATATTCACACAGTGATCAATCAACTGAACTTAGAGGAACGCATGATTATTTATGGTATTTTCTTTGAAAACAAGACACAGACACAGATGGCGGAGATTATGGGGATTTCCAGACAGATGCTGTCATACAAGTTAAAATCCACTCTTAATAAGATGCGTGAAATGTATATGAATAAATTTTTTTAAAAAATTTTTCAAAATCTTTTGCATCTGCCAAAGTCATTTGACTTTAGTAATTAGAGGAAGTTAAAGGACTTCCTAAAATGAACCATGATAACTGAATATCCAATAATAACTGACGTGACATTTCATGCAAAGAGCACGAGGAAGATGCCGCTATAGGATTATAAGACAAAACAAAGATTTTTAGTTCAGTCCGTAATGCTGCGAAAAAGCACTGACCGAAGCCAGCTGGCAGGCTGGTGATGCGATGATATGTATGAGATGCGATACACTTGCAGATCCTGAGAAGTCTGTAACTGGTAAACCTATGAACTGCTGGAGCCTGGAAACGAGAGTTTCCGGGTTGTGGTCCGGAGTATGCATCCGGGCAGGTTATTATTCCCTTCCTGCATATGCGGGAGTAACGATTCGGGGTATCGAGGATAAATAGAATCGAGCGAGCACTGTTTAATAATCAAATTGGCTATAGAGGTTATGCGGCAGAGCTTTCCGTCTTGGAAAGGAACTCTGCCGTATTCCTGTGGAGCTAATATAGCGCTATGAATGCTTTACAAATAAAAAAGGATTGGAGAGATGACAAGTGACGATTCGAAGAGGAGATATCTTATGGGCGGATCTCGGTATGTTCCCGACAACTTCGGTTCAGGGTGGAGTAAGACCGGTGATCGTAGTAAGTAACAACAAAGCTAATACATACAGTTCAGTCATTACAGTAGTTCCGCTGACGTCAAGAATATATAAGAAGCGGTATTTGCCAACACATGTATTTATCAGTAAATATGACATGACAGGGATCCGAAAAGGAAGCCTAGCCTTGGCCGAACAGGTTATGAGCATTTCTACAAAATGTATTATTGAGAAATGCGGAAGAGTAAATAAGTGGAGCCTGGATCGGGTACTGAAAGCAGTACGGATTCAGATGGGAATGGAAGGAGAAGGGCATGACGGCAGAGGAATATAGAAACTATCTGGAGCAGGATTTCAGTGATGTAGATATCAATGAAATGACTGACCTACGGATGATAAAAGCAGACAGAAATAAATCGCTTCAGGAACGGAGAGATATTTTTCTGAATAAAGTAGGAAATCCATATTTGGTCCGGATCGGTAATATGAAAGTAAAAGTCAGATTTGCTAATAACGGTATATCTATGGAGCAGGCATTTGAGAATATGCTTCTGAGTGTCTGAAAAAGTACTGGCAAGATTGAGGGGACTGTGTTAGAATGTCGGTAAGGACAAATTATGCAGCCCCCTTTTATTACATGGATTTTCTGACGTAATAAAAGGAGGTAAGATATGTATCAGAATATCAATAAAATCTATCATGCCGCCATCTATGTCAGATTATCTAAAGAAGATGGCGATATTTCCAGTTCAGCAAAACTGGAAAGTAATAGCATTTCTAACCAGAAAGCTTTGATTCTGGATTTCCTGAAAGACAAAAAAGATATTGAAGTTGTTTCAGTCCGAGTTGATGATGGATACTCAGGCTCTAATTTTGAGCGCCCAGCATTCCAGGCAATGCTGGAAGATATCCGGCGTGGGATTGTAGACTGCATAGTGGTAAAAGACTTATCACGATTTGGAAGGGAATATATTGATTCCGGGAAGTATATCGAGAGATTATTCCCGGCTCTTGGTGTGCGCTTCATTGCCATCAATGACAATTATGACAGTCTCAAGGGAAAGAATCAGGCAGACGAAATCATTATCCCATTTAAGAATTTAATCAATGATGCTTATTGCCGTGACATTTCTATTAAGATCAGGAGTAATCTTGAGATTAAGAGGAAAAAAGGCGAATGCGTGACTCCGTTTGTAGCTTTTGGATACAGGAAGACAAAGACAGATAAGCATAAATTAGAGATTGATCCATCTGCAGGCAGTGTAGTACAGGATATTTTTAAGATGAAGCTGCAGGGAATGAGTCAGGATGCGATCGCTAATCGTTTAAATGAACTGGGTATTCTTTCCCCATTTGAGTATAAAATCAGCAGTGGCAGTCATTATGAAACTGGCTTCCGACAGAAAGAACAGGCACTTTGGAGTTCTGTTACAGTCCGCAGAATACTGGAAAACGAGGTTTATATCGGAAACCTTGTGCAGGGAAAAAGGACAACACCGAACCATAAAGTGAAGCAGACTTATGTGAAACCGGAAGATGACTGGATCCGGATTGAGAAAAATCATGAGCCACTGGTGAGTGACCGTGATTTTGAAATTGTTCAGAGACTTCTGGGCATGGATACACGTACTTCACCTGACCAAAAGCAGGTATATCTGTTATCCGGAATTGCTGTATGTGCGGATTGTGGTGCACCTATGACAAGAAAGGTTTCCACTGTGGCAGGGAAAAAATATGCTTATTATCTATGTTCCACAAATAAAGAAACAAAACGCTGTTCCAGTCATAGAATACCGGAAAAGGATCTGGAAGATGCCGTACTGGTGATGCTGAAACAGCATATCCAGAATATCCTGCACCTGAAAAGAGTCCTGGAATTTGTTGGTACTGTGCCATTTCAGGAGATCAATATGAAGAAGCTGCAGGACAGGCTGGAGAAGAAAAAACAGGAGACAGAACGCTGTAAGGAGTTACGGATGATGCTCTATTCGGATATGAAAGAGGGCATTGTATCAAAAGAAGACTATGTAGAGCTTCATGCAGCCTATGGAAAGAGGCTTAAAAATGCGGAAGAGAGTATCCGTGCGATCCAGAAAGAAATGGATAGTGAGCTGGAAAAAGCAGACAATGCCAATACCTGGCTGGATTATTTTGTGAAATATCAAGATATTGAAGAACTGTCCCGCACTGTGGTGGTAGAACTGATCAGGCAAATCCGAGTATATGATAAAAAGAATATAGAGATCACTTTTGATTTTGATGATTGTTATCAGACATTGCTGAGTCAATTACCGGCTATGGGAGTTGATACGGTAATAGATGATGATAATAATCTGCAGGTCAAGGTAAAGGAGGTTGTATAAAATGGCACGAAAGAGCAGGAAAAACATTCCGGAAGTAGTCAGCAGTGCAACCGTCCAGACAGAGATGAGCAGACCATTCCGGGCAGGATTGTATGCCAGAATTTCAATGGAAACAGAAGAAACACTAGAAAGAGGAACGATAGAAACCCAGGTGGAATTGATGAAAAACTTTGTAGCAGATACGGAAGATATTTCGGTTGCGAAAGTTTATAAGGACTCAGACTATTCAGGTACAAATTTTGACCGTCCTGGATTCGTACAGATGATGGAAGATATCAAGCATGGAAAAATCAATTGTGTTATTGTAAAAGATTTGTCCAGACTTGGCAGAAATTATGTCGAAACCAGCAATTATATTGAACGAGTATTCCCGTTTTTCCATGTAAGATTCCTGGCTGTGACAGATGATTTCGATTCTTTCAGAGAAGGTGTGGATCTTACAGTTCCACTGAAGAATATCATCAATGAATTCTATTCGAAAGACCTTGCCAAGAAGAGTAGCAGCGCAAAAAAAGCACTTTGGAAAGAGGGAAAATTTACAAGTGCCTGGGAACCGTATGGTTACAGAAAGTCAGAAGAAGACCATCATCAGCTGATTGTTGATGATGAAGCTGCAGAACATCTGAAAAGTATATTTTCTATGTATATGGATGGCAGGAATTATAGTGATATTGCAAGACAGCTCAATAAAGATGGAGTTTTATCGCCGACTTTACAGAGAAAATTCTATAAAACCGGTGAAAAGCCGCTTCCGGAGTCTAAACCCTGGAATAATTATGAAGTGAAGCGAGTACTTCAGGATGTTCATTGCACAGGTGATTCTGTATTTGGAAAATATCAGCAAAGTGTTTTCCAGGAAAATAAACAGAGAAATCGACCAGAGAGTGAATGGGTGCATGTGGAGAACACGCATGAAGGGATTATAGATAGAGAGTTGTTTCAACAGGTACAATCTAAAATTCAGGAATATACGGAAGCTTATAAGAAGAAACATCAGCAGAACAATGGGGCTATTCGAAATCATAATTTCTATACAGGAAAAATATGGTGCGGAGGCTGTGGCAACCGCATGACGTTGTCCAGAGAAAGAAATGGCACATTCTTTTATATCTGCGGAGCCAATACTAACCATAAATCCGGAGGAAAGCAATGCAAAGGGCACAGAGTCAGAAAAGAATATGTGGATGACGATGTTCTTCGCCTGATCCAAACGCATATGAAAACCGTATTGGATACAGAAAAAATGATTCAGGAAATGAATGCAGCTTCCAAAAATCAGACACAGTACCTGCTTTTGGATAAAGAGGTGGGGAAACTCCGACGGGAACTAAGCCGAATCAGTAAGCGTAAGTCGGATTTATATGAAGATTACTCGGAACGTTTGATTACAGAAGAAGAGTACATACAGTTTTCTCGGATCTATTCCAATGAAATTGAGAATATCAAGAGCCGTCTGGACACAGTATTGGCGGCACAGGTTCGGTATTCCCAGGATTACCACATTGAAGAAGGCTGGGGAAATGTGATACATACTTATATGTCAAAGCGTAAGCTGACAAAAGAAATGGCAGATGCCTTTGTGGATTCAATTATTATCCATGGTAAGTATGATTATGAGATCAAGCTGGTATATGACGATCAGTTTGCAGATTTACAGAAATTAAAGAAAGAGAAGGAGGCGCAGTCAAGATGACAGATCATAGAAAAACAGCTGTTTACATCCGTTTATCCGCAGAAGATGACAATGTAGATGGCAGAGCCAAAAAAGAGAGCGACAGTGTAACTTCTCAGAGAATTCTGTTAAAATCATTTGTGATTGATCAGTTGGGTGTTGCTGAGGCAGATATCCTGGAATATGTGGATGACGGTGTCAGCGGTACTCATTTTAAAAGGCAGGGATTTCAACAGCTGCAGGATGACATGAAAAGTGGAGAAATCGGCTGTGTAGTTGTAAAAGATTTTTCCAGATTCGGAAGAGACTATCTGGAAGTTGGATTTTATATTGAATATATTTTCCCACTTCTACAGATTCGATTTATTTCGATTAATGACAGCTATGACAGTGCAGCAAGCAGCGGAATGACTGGTGGAATGAATGTAGCATTGCAGAATCTGGTATACAATATGTATAGCCTGGATTTGTCCAAGAAAATTTCATCAGCATTACAGACAAGAACGAGAAATGGTACACGCCTTCCAGTAAATGCCAGATATGGCTATAAAAAAGGAAAAGACGGAAGACTGGAAGTTGATCCGGAGGCTGCAAAAGTCGTGAAAATGATTTTTCGGATGGCAGCGGAAGGAACAAGTTTTGCAGATATTACAAGGGAATTGAACAGACAGGCGATTGCCACTTGTGATGAGCAGAAATTATCAAGAGGGGATCAGGTGCAGTTCCAGAGGTTTGACACGATCAAAAAGAAACATTGGAGCCCTACGACAGTAGCGGCAATTGTCCGGGATGAGATTTATATTGGAACCAGAATCTGGGGAAAAACACGTTGCAGTATGCATACCGGTCATAAAGCAGTTCTGAATGATGAAACAGAATGGATTCGCCTGGAAAATCATCATACGGCAATTATAGACAGGGAATTGTTTGAAAAAGCAAATGAAATGCATCCGAAAAAGAAGAGAAGTGTTGCAGAATCACGCACCAATTTTACTCTGGAAAGACGTAAAAAACAGCCGGCCTTGCTGATATGTGCCAACTGTGGGCATTCTCTGTTAAAAGAAACAGAGCATCTGCTGAAATGTTCAGATGCCAGAACCAATGGTGATCCTGTGTGCCGAAGTCTGGTGATTCGTAGGGAACCGATGGAGGAGAATATCCTTGGGCTTGTCCGTCAGTATGCAGCGTCAATGTTGAAAAAAGGAAAGAAAGTATCTTCCAAAAGACAATGTGAATACAAAGAGATCAATACTACAGAATTGCAAAAACAGAGCCGACAGTTGACCTCGGAAAAGATGAAACTCTATGATGATTACAAAGATGGTCGTATAGATCGTGATTCGTATAAGCAGAGAGCTGAAAAGATAAGTGTACAGCTGGATGAAATAAAACGAAAGATAGAAGATGCGAAGAATAGTAAAAAGCTTCTTGAACAAAATGAACTTTCTGATAAAATAAAACTAAAAGATTTCTTGGGAATTCAGAAGTTCGATACAGAGAAGCTGCGTGAGATTATCAAGGTGATCCGTGTTCATAGTCAGGATGAAATTGAAATCGAATGGAATTTTGACGATATTTTTTCAGAACAGAGATAACTTGAGCAGGACAAGAATGACTTATCAAAAGATAATAAAGGTGCTGGGACTACCTGATGGAAGCGTCAGATAGTCTTCGGCAGAAAAAAATAAAATTTTTTTTGTCCTATACTTGACACATCCACATGTCATGCGTCATACATTCTGCACAAGGTTAGCCAACGCAGGAATGAACCCAAAAGCACTGCAATATGTCATGGGACATTCCAATATCACAATCACATTGAACCTCTACACTCACGCTTCACTTGAAACGGTAAAATCAGAATTACAGCGATTTGTAGCTTAGTAGTAAAAGGCTGGATTACTACCGATTTACTACTTTTGAAAGCAGAATGAAGCGGAAATATGCGGAGTTAAGTATGGTATCGACCTATTGAAAAGTGAAAAAAAGTCCGTAAATACGGGATATTCCAGCATTCGCGGACTTATGGATAGATAAAGAAAAAAGATTTAGATAAATAGAATCTAAAATTAATAATGTAGAGGCAATAAAGGTGAAAAAGATAGAAATTATTGAGAGAATCACAGATGCTAATGGAAGCATAAGTGAAAACATATTGACTAGCTGGGAACATAAAAACCAATTCATACCGGAAATTATAAGGTTTGGAGAATTAAAAATATATCTACAGGAACGAATTGTTAAAAAGAATGATAGTGATGTTCATCTTTCAAAATATGAATATGATATTTTACTTCTTTTAGCGAAAAGTCCAGGTAGAATATTTGGAAAAGAAATGGTTTATGATCTGGTATGGAATGAACCTTATTCCGGTGATTATAATGTGGTTATGCGACATATCTGCAATATCAGAGAAAAAATAGAAGATGATCCTGGACAACCATTATATATACAAACAGTACGAGGTGTAGGATATCGGTTTAACGGGAATTTAGGCAGCGAGTGAAATCGCTGCCTATTATTATGGTTTTACAAAGAAGGGAGTTGGTTATGAGAAGATCTTTGTATTTCAGGAGCATCCTGTTTGAGATATTTGGACAGGTTTTGATGTATCAATTCCAACTCTTTTATTTCTTGCTTAAAAGAAACGTATTGAGTATTTAGTGATTCCTTTCTGGAAATAAGATCTGCAATTTGCTCTTGTAACTTATTGGAATTAAGATGTTTCAGGTTTATACCATTTTCCTGTAAAATATGTTCAGCACCAGCGAAAAGAATAATTTGAGATTCATATTTACGGAAATAACGATCTGGATCTTTGGAGCTTTTATAATGGTCGTCGTAAATTTTATTTTTCTGATATTGTTCGGCATATTTTAGCATTTCTCGAAGATGGCGTATCTGAGACTCGAGAGAAACAACAGAGGTATTTACCTCTTTTTGCTGCATATGTAACAAGGCTATGCGGTCTTCAAGTTCTGAAAAATTATGTAGATTATGTGTGAGCATCTTGTTATATTCAGCAGAGACAATTTTTAAATTTTCCTTATTTGCCCATTTCTGAAGTCCAATGTTTCCTGCTATATTGGGAGCATTGGTATCTATTAATTTGTTATGAACAGAAGGAAAAATAGCTTTCTGACGTTTATTTTCAATGCGTTCTTTGATACGTTCCTTAGTAAAATTTTTTCCTAAAGATTTAGCACTTCCACGCACTGGACGGGACATATCGGGAGAACGAAAGGTAATGTATTTTCTGCTGTTTTCGCCAAATTCTGCGTTTTTTATTTCATATCCTTTAGCTTCCATAAATGCAAGAAATTCTGAGTAAGTGGAAACGATTCGGATTGTCTGGTTGATATCTTTTCGCAGCTGCGCTTTTTTACTGGATTCAGATTTATTTGCAGCCCATTCATTGTATTTCATTCCTTTTTTACCATCTGGCATAATTGTGGACAGGTTATGTTCCTGGCATAAAGTGTCGCTGAGATTTCGTATTTTCCAGTAATTCTTTTTACAGTCATGGTAATGAGAAAAAGTGATGTTATCTGCAGAACAGAAAATTAAATGGTTATGTACATGACCTTTATCAGTGTGTGTTGTCAGAACATAGGAGTATTTTCCCTCCAGTAAGCGATCCGCAAGTTCTTTGCCAATTTGATGGGCTTCTTCATAGGAAACTTCACCAGGGGAAAATGCCTGAATCAGATGAAATGCCTTATTTGTATTGTGCGGATCTCTGCAGTCATGTGTATGATCCAAAGTGTATTTAAAGTCAAGAGCGGCTGTTTCGGGAGAGCAGGCAAAGGAAGAAATATATAGATTCTGGTCAGTTTTATCTGGATTGCAGATGTATTCTATTGCTTTATCAACGGTTGTTTTGATACCATGGATTTTTGTAACTGCCATATTTTTTCCATTAACTCCTTTATATCGTCCAGGTCCTTTTGGTAAACTGTATTGCTACTGTTTATACGATGGGTGATCTGATTCAAATTGCTGCTGATATTGCCCAGCAGGGTATTCATTTTTCGGATATGAGAGTAGTCTACTTCATATACAAATCCATATAAGATCATTTTCCGTAGAAAGGCAGATTTGCTTTTCATCCTGGAAAGACGATATTTTTCTTCTAAAATGTATTGTTCGTCATCATTCAAATAAAATTGTACGGGATGAATTCTGGTACGTTTGCTCATTGAAATCCTCCAATTCGTTTTTTTCTATAAAAAAGAGTACAAAAAAACTGTCTAACCAGTTCGGCTACGACAGTTATATTACTTGGCTGTATGATGTTTTGGACAGATGTGTCTACAGTTTATTTTAACAGGAGTAGGCAGAAGCGTCAAATTAAGAAATTATAAAATATGAGAGGGCCAGGGATACTCCCTGATACATTTTTACAAAATAAAATCCATGTGTGTTGATAAAAGGGAAGTGCGTTGCGATAATGATTTTTTTTGCTGTAATTTTGCCATGGGGTGTATAGGCGGTCTGTTTTTGGATTTCCTGTACCGGTGTGTAAGTATAGATTTTTAAATCTTTTGCGATATGGGCAAGAAATTTTAATGGATTAAACTGTGCCTGATTTGGAAATTTGACAGCACCGACAGTGGAAAAGGGGAGTGTTGGCTGTACAAAACCGGCAGCAGAATAACCGATTTTTTGCAGTGCCGCCAATTCAGCAGTTATTGCAGCCTTGTCGTTAATAGAATAAATAAAATTATCCTGTCTTTCAAAGTCACAGTCCACATTCTTGCAAATCACACGGTATTCTTCAAGTGCAGTGAGATTGGCATCCAGATACAGTTTTGCTGTTTGTTCATCAAATTCTTGTAGTAGTTTATTATAAATCAAACCATGCTGTGCCGTGATTTTTGCGGTGGTATCTGTCTCTTATACACATCTCCG
>ENA-UAGS01000092-UAGS01000092.1-human-gut-metagenome-genome-assembly--contig:-NODE-92-length-13575-cov-12.904660_pt1 | contig 13575 bp, 13 predicted proteins | sample MGYA00243409_ERZ654340 | MGnify/ENA primary metagenome ERZ654340 (study PRJEB26926, sample SAMN06165097) | human gut metagenome | biome: ENVO:00009003; feature: ENVO:2100002; material: ENVO:00002003...
TATTTAGGGTTATGGTTATTCTTTTATAGTGTTTTTCGCATGCTGAATTTGCTCAAGCTATTTATACTAAATAAGATTTCAATAGCTTTAGTGCAAAGAATGATTGTATTGATGAAAACTATGCGGTGGAGTTTGTTTGTATGATTGGTTGCTGATAAATATAAAAGTTTTTTTGTATAAAAGTTTCTTTTTTGAGATTATTTGCAAACTAACCTATGATTGTTCTAAAAAAATAAACTGTTTAATTAAGTCAATATATTATTAATGGATGCGAATACTGAAAACAATAAGCGAATAGCCAAGAATACGATTTTTTTATACATTCGAATGATGTTAATAATGATTGTTTCGTTATATACATCAAGAGTGATTTTAGCAGAGTTGGGTGTAGAGGATTATGGCATTTATAATGTTGTAGGAGGGATCGTGATGATGTTTTCTTTTTTAAATGCATGTATGTCGTCAGCTACACAACGGTTCTTAACTTTTGAGTTAGGTAAAAACAATCAAGGATTAGTTAGAGCAAGTATTTACAACCGATTATTACTCAATATTTTATAGATAATAAGTCAGAAATATGGTTGTTATTTTTAATTGCACATTCTAAAAGGTGAAGATTTAACGCTTTTATTGATTATTAACTCAAAAAGGACATCAACTTGGGTCGTTTCTTCTCTTTTCCTTGCTATTCGTTTCCGATATTCCACTTTTGTTTTGGTCTATCTCATATGTACTGCAAAGGTATTGATTTTTGTTTGATATTGCTCCTTGCTTGCTCCTTGTCGTAGATTAATTTTCACACAGGAATTTTTGTTCTCTTTCTATAGGGGCTTGAAACAATCCATTTATTGGAAACAATTAAAGACGGAGCTGGTTTGCCCCAGTGCTTTTTAAGAAACAGGGCAATTATTTTATCTCCACAAAGGCTCTTGTTCCCAATTATGAGGAAAGCCTAATAAACGAGTTCTTACTGATGGGTATTTCGATAAAAGCTGCTTGAAATCTGCAACAAAAGTGTTGCCCATAGAAATGGAGTTAAGCCAATACACCACATAGCAGAGTTGCGGATAAAGTGTTTGTTCACGGAACGAGAAATCCGTAATCCATGTGTTTGGCATACGCATAGGCATCATTGGCTTGACAGGAAAGACCCGATTTGACAGTCTTGAATGATGGGCGCAGCAATTACGAAGTACGGGTCTGGGTACGGATTAAAAGGCTAAGTGATTATTTCCAGTCATTTAGCCTTTTTAATTATCTAATTTTTCCCCACATTTTCCCCACAGCTGTCTATTTATATATTTTAGAAACATATTTTTCCGTAAAGTTATGTACCTTTGTCGGCAAATAAAGATATTCTCGTCAAACAAATATAAATAATATAAACATGGAAAAAAACAGAAAAAAACAAATCGTAGTTTTGAGTATAGCTTTAGTTTGCATTTTCATCTTGGTATTTTCATTGTTCCATAAATCAGCGACAAAAGATAGCGCAAATCCTCCTTTAACAAATGTTTTGACTGATAGCATTTCTCAAATTGTCTCAGCTTGTCCTGGCGAAATTGGTGTGGCGGTTATTGTTAATAACAGAGATACGGTTAAGGTCAATAATAAGAGTGTTTATCCTATGATGAGTGTGTTTAAGGTTCATCAGGCATTAGCTCTTTGTAATGACTTTGACAATAAAGGAATTTCACTTGATACCTTAGTAAATATAAATAGGGATAAACTTGACCCAAAGACTTGGAGTCCTATGCTGAAAGATTATTCAGGGCCAGTCATATCATTGACAGTGAGAGATTTGCTGCGTTATACTCTTACTCAGAGTGACAACAATGCAAGCAACCTTATGTTTAAGGATATGGTTAATGTCGCTCAAACAGATAGTTTTATAGCCACACTCATTCCTCGTTCAAGTTTTCAGATAGCTTATACGGAAGAGGAAATGTCGGCTGACCATAACAAGGCTTACTCTAACTATACATCTCCTCTTGGTGCTGCAATGTTGATGAATCGTTTGTTTACTGAAGGTCTTATCGATGATGAGAAACAAAGTTTCATTAAGAATACGTTAAAAGAATGCAAAACAGGTGTAGATAGGATAGCAGCTCCACTTCTTGATAAAGAAGGGGTTGTTATAGCGCATAAGACAGGTTCAGGTGATGTTAATGAAAATGGTGTTCTTGCAGCTCACAATGATGTTGCCTATATATGTCTGCCTAATAATATCAGTTATACCTTAGCGGTATTTGTTAAGGATTTCAAGGGAAATGAATCACAAGCGTCACAATATGTTGCGCATATATCAGCTGTAGTATATTCTTTATTAATGCAAACTTCAGTAAAATCTTAAACTGCACTTGCTTTGATAATTAATGATAAACAATCTAAAAGCACTCTAATCGTTATCGGAGTGCTTTTAGATTACTAATCAAATTGCTTCTATTATAATTTGAATCCTCTACTTTTTCTTTCTTCCTGTTGCGGCACTCTTGCTCCATATCTAAGCCTGTGCCATTGCTCCCTGAACCAGTCGGCAATCGGCTTCCTGTTTATTGTCAGGTTCAGCCTGCTTTCATCGTCAGGGTCATTTTCCACCCTTAAAATATCATCCTTTATATCAAAGTTCCGCCTGTGTTGCTCGGAATAGATTTTACCGCTACATTTCAGGGCTTCTTTTTTGACTATAAGACTTTCAGTCATTTCTTTAGAGAATCCCAGCATGGCACAAAACTTTTCCATGCGCAGCATTTCCCTGAACATCGGAAACCACCTGAAAGCCTTGTCTATGATTCTGGCGAGCCGTGACAGTTCTTTTTCTTTCATGTCAAGTTCCTGCCTGTGCATTTCTCTGAGATTGTGGATTTGCGTATCATGCTGTTTCTGCATCTGCTGTACTTGGCTCTGCAATTTTTCAATATTGGTGTTCCGTTTTGAAACCTCGTCTTGCAGTTTTTCGTTGGCACGTTCCAGTTCTTTCAGTTTTCCACTCCCGAAAAGAGAAGCAACTCCACTAGTTATGGCTGTCGCTGCCGTGGTGGCTGTCTTCTTTAACTTGTCAGTGCGTATTTCTGATTTCACCTGTTTCAGTTCCTGCTCGGCAAGATTTATCTGTTCTTCTTTGTGCCGTTTGGCTGCATCCATGCGTTGCAGTTCAGCTTTCTGCTTCTCAATGATAAAGTCGTTCCGTTCCAGATGCTCCTTACCAGTGACAGCCTTTGACTGCCCGCGTTCCATCAGCAGGATGTCGGATGCAAGGGTCTGCATCTGCATCATGTCATCGTCATTGAGCTTTCGGCTCTTTCCTGTTTCGTGGTTCATCCAGTCGAAAACGATATGGGCATGATAGTTCGGCTTGAACCATCTGTCCCCGACTTTGAAGCTTTCCCTGTCTTCCGCTTCCGGCTGACCGTTCAGCCAATGCCCTTCATCCTTGTGCAGGAAGATTTGCAGCGGTGTGATTCCCCAGCGTCTTTGACACTCCTCACCGAATTTACGCACGTCTGCCAGTGTGGTGTCCGACCTGACAAGCAGCACTCCTTCACGTATGGGGGAGCATCCCGCAATCTTGACTATTTTACCGTTCTTGCCTTTGCGTTCACGCTCCTTTTCCTGCATGGCACGTCCGGTCTTTTCCTTTACCATCTGTCTGATATTGTCATAATGCATCCGCAAATCCGGACTGCCGAAGTCGGGATTTATCCACTGTTCGTTATCGGTGGATAGTTCAGGAACGACATAGATTCTGGACTCTCCGATGTGGCGCATGTATTCGGCAGTCCTCCTGTTGTGAGCCTCGCTCGATGCGATGTTGCAGGGCTTGATATGTATGCTTGATTTTGTTGCCATAGATACTTGTTTTTTGGTTTGTACTTTATTGTTTGCTTTTCCGCTGTCCGTAAACGCATGGGGTTCTTAGGGGTGCAACCCATAAGCGGAGATTGCAAAGAGAGGGTCACTCTTTGCTCTGGGTTCTCAGGGGAGAAACGCCCTGAGTGGGTCATTAGGGTAAAACCCTAATCCCCTCGGGAGAGCCCACAACTACGTAAGCGGAGCGTGTAGTTATAGTGGGCTATATCAATGGCAAGCCATTGTCTGCAAACTCCAGCCTACGGCTTCCGCTCTCCTCCGTCAGGGAGGTTTTTCATCATCGTTGCCGATTGGAGATGCACCGACCAGCACAAGGTCTAAATCGTCTATCAGTTTTTGCAGGACGGGATTCTTCTCTATCATCCGCTGGAGGATTCTCTCAGCCTCGACCAAGTGGTTGGCTGTACTCATCACCTTGCCCTCCCGTATCTGAAAGATAATCCAATCGGCTATGTCGATATGGGCTTCTTTTTGTTTCGGGGTGGCATTCCTTTCGATGATGTCCGAAACCACCACCTTACAAAAGTACATGCTCTCGGCTCGCTGTTTCCACTCGGCATAAGCATCGGCATCGGGAAAGAGAAGCACGGTTCGCCCTGACAGTACACGGAGTTTCTCTTCTCTCATCTGACTCTTACCACCCGTAGCCAGCCATACATAATCGGGGAAGATAGCAGAACCGATAACGGCACTCTTCTCGGATTCCACCAAGACCACCACCTTGTCGGGATGCGTTTTCAACAAGTGTTCCCCGAAAAGGCATTGGGATAGTTGCCAATCCTCTGCCAACACACGCTGCTTTTTCAATATGCTGTGTATCCAGTTCACTGCCGATGTCTGTCCTCCCTTGATACGGTGTCCGTCTTCGGGATTGTACTGCATCACCTTTCCCGTGCGTACCTTGCCCGTCCTGTCTATCTGCCAAAAGATAACAGAGCCGTCACGGGTAGCCCCCAAACGGTATTCCTCCAACAACCGCTTCAACACCTCTTTCGCCTTGTCGCCATAGTAGGAAGTAAGGAGTGTGAAGAGGAAACGGAAGAAATTGCTACGCTCGCTTTGCGACTTCTCCACATAGTGAGGGGGAATATAGCCGATGGCTGTCGGCTTACTTTGCTGCTTCACTTTCTTCTGCTCTGCTCTTTGCCTGTCAAAAGAGAAATCATTGGTAGTTCTGTGTTCAGGATGCTCTTGAAAATACTCTTTCGGAGTGTAGTGATACCCACAACCGCTTTCGTGGTTACATCTGCCGACCGATGGATGCAACGGCACATTATTTTCGTCCACGTAATAGACGAAAGAATGCCTGTCTCCGCATTTGGGGCAGGTATGCCGTGTTGCCGTTCCTTTATACTTCTGTAATGAATAATTGCCCATAGCTTAGTCCGTTTTTGATGGTTGATTGTCGGCTGTCCCATCCTGTCCCATTGTCCCACACTCTAAGGGTTGGGACAGTGGGACACTTGGGACACCTGCGTTTTTACTCTCTTTGCTGCGCTGGATGATACGGTTTACGGTGGACTTGCCACAATTCACCTGTGAGGCTATCTCCCTGACGGACTTGCCCGATTGGGAGAGTTGCAGAATTTGGCAATCCCTTTGGCTTGATTCATTGTCGCCCAATTTTTTCAAGTGTTCCTTTTCCGTGGAATAGCCCCTGAACACGAACTGCAAGAAAGCATCCACCTTGTCAATCTCGTAAACGATTACATTATCCGCATCATGAGAGAACGTGCCATAGCGCACTTTAAGCTGCTTCACATAGCGAAGCCCTCCGTCTTGGGCACTTTTTCCAATGGTGAACACGCTGTCAAAGAAATTGTAGAGCCGTTTGCTTCCGGCAAGGTCGTTGGATGTGATGGGACAATCCAAAGAGCGTTTGGGCGTATGTGCTAGGACAAGGATAGAGAGCGCATATCTCTTTTTGAGATTGTTCAGCTGAATCATCAGCCGTCCTGCGGCATCGCCTTTCTCCATGGCGCAACACAGGTAGGTAAGATTGTCAATGATGAAAATCTTGCAGTCGGTCTGCACAGCCATCTGTTCAATGCCGCCTATGATAGCTTCCTCAAAGTTGGCATCCAAAAGCTGGTTGCAGTCAATAGACACCCGATAGAGTTTGTCGGGAAAGGTGTAGAGCTCTCCATGCTCGTTGGTATAGCGGAGCTGGAACTGCTTTTCGGACAGTTCAAAGTCCAGATACAGCACATTGTCGGTTCGGGCGATGCGGTCGGCTATCTGCACGGCAAGGATGGACTTGCCCACGTTGGAATCGGCAAACAAGCAGGAGAGTTCCCCCTCGTACCAAAAGCTGTCCCACAGCGCACGGGGCGTAGGCAATAACGATGCTTCAAGAATGGTTTGGTTTGCCGTCTTGATATTCATCATGCCTACACTGTCGGGCATACCGTTATGCGCTTGGGATGCTTTTGTGAGGTCGCCACGTATCAGGTTGATATAGTTCTTATCCTCTTCCATATCATTCACCAGTTACGTGGGTTGGGCTTGCGACGGTGGGAAGAGGATAAGGACTTGTTCAGTTCCTCGTCTGACAACGGTATGGGATTCTTTCGGGCGGTTTCCAGCCACTTGTCCAGTTCGTCACGGTAAAGGCAATAGCGTTTGCCGGGCTTGGTGGCAGGGATTGTCCCTTCTGACAGTTTCATGTAGAGCGTACCCTTAGGGATACCTAAATACTCTGCTGCCTCGTCCACAGACATGGGCACGTGGGTGTCCACCGTTTTGGCATTGTTCACACTGCGCTGCTCGGCGAGCAGGCTTTTCAGGCTCATCACTTCGTCTCGAAGCTGAGCGACAACCTCGGGGAGGTCGTTGAAGGTAAGAATTGATTTTTCCATTCGCGTACTCGTCTCTTTTGTAAGACTTGGCGCAAAGGACTGAAATGATATATCCGTGAATATCTCCACGACACGTCATTGCAAAATAATTCCCGAATAATTAAGCCCAGCCATAAATGACGGGTAAAATTACTCGGGAAACGATGTAAAACAGGCGGTTATGAGTTACCGGATGGTTGTCGTTGGTGTCGTGATTATCCTAATTCCGCACATAATCCTCGGGATAGTGGAAATCAAGTTTGCCGTTTTCGGGTTCATCAATGGGAATTTCCGTCTTTAACGGCTCTACCTTGAAATTCTTGATGGTTGATAAGTCTGTATCAGCAAACGATTTCGGGAAAAGGGCTTTGATGAACTTGGCACGGTTATCCCCATTGTAGTATCTCTTGTACAGGAAACGCTCAGAGATATTCCATACGAAGTGACGGAGTGGAATGTTGTTGATGTCTTTGGTAAACGGTCTTTGTATGGGCTTCGGGGTATAAGTGTTAAGATTCATCCATTTGTCCACCTCAGTACAGATGTGGTTCACGGTTTCTTGGTCGGCAATGCGAGGCAGGTAATAATGGCAATACTCCATGACCATGCGGATGCGCTCTTCCTTTTCCCGTTGCTCTCTGCTTGCGTAATTGGCACGGTTCTTTTCGTGAAGATCCGGGGCGATAGTAAGCTCTATCGGTTGTGTTTGGATAAGTGTCTCTTCTTTTGTCGGGGATGATTCGGGTACAGGCTCAGGGACTGATGTAGGTCCAGGCACAGATGTGGCTTCTTCAAGTGTATTTTGTGACAGTTCTTCCTGCACCTCTATGGCTTCGGCAATCGTTTCTTTCTTGCCGAACTTGATTTTGTAGATTTCGTATGTATCAAAGATAAGTGTCTGAAAGGAGAGATAGAGCAACCATCCCAACAGGTTACAGCATACGAATACTATCCACCTGACAAAGTTGTCTTGGTTGAAGCTGTCCGCTATTACCAGCGTGGCAATGGAAGATATTAGGACGATGGCGAAGCCGACAAAGCCCAAGATGATGTATTTGTCCTTGATTGATGATTCCATATTTCGTTGAGAGATTGAATGTTCCTGTATTATTTTGTGCAAAGTTAATGCTATTTTTCCCAATTACTGCCCGTTATTTGCGGTTAGAACGGTCTTTTTCAATGTATTTCACGAAATGTCATCATATCATACTCTGTTTCATACTCTGAGGGGCTTATAAATGGTGGCATCAAGCCAAAAACATAGAGGGGCGATTATAGCCTTGTAGCCATAACCGCCCCTCTGAATACCTGTCAATGTGAGACATTTATGCCTCCTTGCGCTTCAAGGTTATCTTGTCCACCACCTGACACATCTGCTGCGCTGCTATCTTGGAATAGATTTGTGTGGTGGTAATGTTCTTATGTCCGAGATAGGCTTGGATGACAGCCATGTCCGTTCCCATTTCCACGTGCAGGCTTCCGAAGCTGTGGCGGGTACAGTGAAAGGTGATTTTCTTGGTTATCCCTGCTGCCGTGAGCCACCGTTGGAGTGGTCCTTGCAGCATCTTGTCCTTGAAATCCTCAAAGATAAGTCCCTCGCCCCGTTCTCCCAGCAGTCCATAGGCTTCATCACTGATGGGGTTATGCACTATTTCTTTGGTTTTCTGCATACGGGTGGTAACGAACATCCTGCCGTTGGTGTATGGTTGTATCTGCTGCCACGTGAGCTGTCTGATGTCGCTCTTTCTCAGTCCCGTAAGACAGGCGAAAAGAAAAGCTTTTTTCAAGACCTCCTCCTCACAGGGTGTTTCGGCAAGCCGTATCAGTTCCTCTTGGCTCAAATGCTCCCTGATGGTGGGAATGCACTCGATGCGGTCTAAGAAGCCGTTTGGGTTCTCCTTTATCTTCCTGTCACGGTAAGCGGTGTGCAGCACGGCACGGAAAGTTGACCAATAGCCTGCTGCGGAGTTGATGTGCAGCTTTTGGTTGGTGTGGATGGATTGGGGTGCATCAAGCAGGTATTCCATGAACTTGCGGCACAAATCCACATCCACCTCCTCAAAGGTGCATTTGCCGTTCACGAACCGCTGGAAATGCTTGTATACGTGCTGCCACTTGATATTCTTGCGGTCAGCCAGTCCTTTGAAATAGGCAAGGAAATCGCCCTTCATCTTGGTCTTGTCAAAAAAGCCGTTGTTTTCATTGAAAATGGCTTCGTAGCGCTGGTTGCGCAGGATGACCGCTTTCTTCATCATGCGTGCGTTGAAGTCCCGTTCCTGCTGGTTTGCAGGTTTGGCGAAGATGTAAATTCCTAAGGCTTCACGTGTAATCACTCTCATGGTGACATTGTCACGGTAGCCGGGATAGTAGTCAAGGCATAGTGAATACTGTGTCCCGTTCTTAATCTTGCGCTTACGCAAGGTAACTGTTTTGCATTTACTCATAATAATTATGTTTTAATTGGTTGTATACATTTTGGAGTTGTATCCATGTTTCCGATGGCAAAGGAACAACGTGAAATATCCGTGAATACCTCCACGATACATCATTTTGAAATAATTTTCGATAATCCCGATTTTTCACGGTTATTTGTTCCTTTCAGCCATGACACGCTCCACATCTGAGCGCAAAAGCAGGTTTTTCACACCCACCTTTATCTTTTCGATGTGCTTCACCTTGACGATATGGCAGATGTTGGCTGACGAAAGACCATAGATTTGCTGCACCTGCTCAACGGTATAGTAGCGTTCATCGTTCACAAGGTCAGTTCTGCGGAGTTCGTTCAAATGTGATTTGGAGTAATAGGTACGCCCGTACTCTCTTTTAGTGGGTATCTTATGGCGATAGGTGTAGGCACGGAGTGCGGTCGGCTTCATGCCGAACAGTTCCTCCACCTCCTCGGTCAGTAGCCAGTCGGTAATTTCGCTAATATCAACTGCCACACCGAAAAACTCGTCAATATGCTTCTTGCTGTAATAGTTCTTTCCTGCGATACGGCAGATGGGGATATGGTTACGCTTGGCGGAAGTGTAAAGCCATGACTGCTTTACCTTAAAAAGGGACATCACCTCCTCGCCCGAATAGAAGTCCAACACTTCTTCGCTTTCCTTTTCCCTTTTTTCTCTTTTGGCAGGTAAGGAAGATGAAGATGATTTCCTTGGTGTGGAGGTGTTGCCGGGCAGGATGCGGTGATAGGGATTGCCCTCCAACATCTGCTCGATGTCGGCTCTGCGGATGAATGCCATGCGGTTGCTGATGCGTGAGGCTTTCAGCTTGCCGATGGCTACAAGTTTGTAAATGTACTGTCGGGAACAGCCCATGAGGATGGCTGCTTTGGAAAAGGTGAGATACTCCTGATGCTGTATCTCCATCAAGGGTTGGGCGACTTTGAAGAGGTTGTTCTTCTGCATCACTCTGGCTCGTTTGGCTTCTGCCTGACAAGCCTCACTGCAATATCTTTGCATACCGCTTCGGGTTACAAAGGACTTGCCGCAAAAACTGCATTTTCTGGTTGCTTTCATACCGTTTTATCGTTTAATGGTTCATTTCTTCAATCCTATATCTCTGAAATGGTAAACGGATGTGAACGGAAGTCAACCATTGTCGCTTTTCTACACAGTGTGACTGTTTCCGCATATCGGGGCGGTTATTGTCGCTTGTCGTAAACGGTTGTAAACCCTTGTCAACTGTCTGCACGGTGTGACAAAAAACAAGCCCCGCAAATTCTCCACGTCAGAAATACGTCTCAAAAATATGTGGAAATTTGGGAAGCGACAAATGGCAACCGAAAAGTGTTAAATTTTAGAATATGCTGGTAATTAAAGATTTACACTCGGATATTTCTGATTAGTTTTGGTTGTTCTATGGTTATAAATACAATAAGGGTTTATGGGTAGACAAAGATTTGCTATGATGACATAAATATATAATTATCTCGTATAATGCAATTTGCATTGATATATATAATCCTGTAGATATTATAAAGACCGATATAAAAATAATATTTGAGCTGAACTGATCAAAGCCTGCATTGATTGCTTCAATGCGTATAGCAAGTGCCATAAGAAGTAATGTTCCAGCTACACTAGAATCTAAAATAAAATATTCAAAATTCTTCAAATACATAAGCCATATGTTTAACTGTTCATGAGCAAAGGTAATGTTTACTGATTATGTATTATCAGAAAATGACAAGAGTGACATCAGACTTCATCAAACGTCACTAATTGTCATAAATAGTTTGATTATTATTGGAAAGTAAGAAGTGTTCAGATGGAATAGGGGCGGATTAATTTATGGGATTGAATATAAGACATGAATTTATAACTTATCATATAATAAACAAAAGTGGTATTCTTTCTATATTATATGATAAGTTATGCTATAATTCCAATAATCGTTCCGCTAATGGCGCATAATATTTTTGTACTTCTTCAGCTGTTGGAGTATGACCGCCAGGAAAGTGGTATGAATATTTATAATGCATTAAAAATAAAGGCTCAAAGTGTGCCAGATGGTCATTCTCACCAAATATCCCCCATATATTTTCTTGGTTAGTGACCTGACAATTGTCCCATTGATGCTGTTGAAGTTCTGCGAATTCATCAATCAATGTTTGGTTAATGACAAACTGCTGGTTTCCGTTAGCTCGTGGAGATTTGTATTCATGCGAACCAATACGTTCCATCAGGAAGCTTGTCATTTCGAAATGGGGATTTCCGAGTAAAGCAGGGATATTGTTTTTAGATGCTACTATCTGTGCCATAAACGAGCCATTACTGTTTCCTACCAATATATCAGGTTTTTCTTGGTTGCATAATCTTTGGATAAAGTCGATAGCTTCCTGTGGATGCAGGGGTAAGTCGGGACTCAAGACTGTTGCCTTACCGCTGAAATATTCTTTCAAGGCAAGAGCTGGGATACATGTACCTGATGCAAAGAAACCATGAAGGAAAAGAATTTTCTGTGCCATAATCAACAACCGCTTCCGTCAATATTACATGTTGCTCCTTCATTGATAGGACGTGAACGTAATCCGGCATCTTCTGGATTCAAAGTAACCGTACCGTCTTCCAATACAAAGCAAGGAATTCCAACGGCTCCAATACTTTTGGCTTCATTAAAGGCCGGATTATGATCCCGTAATCTCAAGAATGCTTTCAAATCTCTTACGTGTTGACCAATATCGATGACTTCATATTGGTTATTACCTTTTACTTGTTCTTCTACATACGTACAATCCGGACAAGTTTCCATTCCATATATTTTTATCATAGCTGTAGTTATTCATTTAAAGAATCAATTTTCTTCAAAGATAGCGATTCTGTCAGATAAAGCAAACATAAAAACAGGTCATATCCGATAGATTTATCAGATATAACCTGTTATAGATAAGAGTTATATTATTTCAACGAAATTTTATTCGCCGTCTCTCGTTTTTTCGAATTGACCAAATCAGCATAAATCTGTGTAGTCGAAACATTTTTGTGAGTAAGCATTTTTGATACTGTGTAAATGTCTGTGCCTAAAGAGATTTGTATGACGGCGTACGAATGACGGAAGCAGTGGAAGGTTATGTGTTTTTTGATTCCGGCTTCAGAAATCCATTGCTTGAGAGGCTGATTCGTCATAGCTCTGGTCAGTCCTTTAAATACCCGGCCTGAACCAGGAATACCACATAGTTCCAATGCTTCGTTACTGATGGGGAGAGTGGCTTCCGTCTCTGTCTTTTCCGTACAAATTCTGATGTAATAGCCATTGTCAGGGCCGACTTCAATATTATCCCATGTAAGCTGTAAAATATCGCTGATACGAAGACCGGTCATACAGGAGAATAATGAAGCTTGTTTCAGTACAGGAATCTTGCATGGTGTAGCGGCCAGTTTCTTAACTTCTGCTAATGTGAGATACTGCTTTTTGACTTCTTTCCATTCAATCTTGTCTATGAAGTCATTCAGATTTTCACGTAGCATCTTCTCTTGATAAGCTATTTTCAGTAATGCACGGAAAGTCGAAAAATAGCCAGCTGCCGAATTCCTAGAAACACTGATATTAGGATGACGGATCTGTTTACAGTTCAGTAGATACTGCCTGAACTTCTGACAAAGCTCTACCGTTACATCACCGAAAGTACAATAGCCGTTTACAAACTTCTCAAAATGCTGGTATACGCAGTCCCATTTGTGATATTTCAGTTTTGCTTTTTCACGAAAATAGGCAAGGAAGTCAGCTTTCATTTTGTGCTTGTCAAGAAATCCAAATTCTTCATTGACGATTGCTTGTACTCTGATACAACGAATGGCTTCAGCCTTACTCAGCATTTCATTGTTGAAATCACGTTCAATTTCATTTTTAGGACGAGCATAGATATAAATGCCAAGATACTCCCTGCGGCTCATTTTCATTGTGTACGGATTGCGAATGGCTGGATAATAGTCCAGGTAGAGAGAAATTCTGCCGTTACTGATAACTCTTTGTCTCAATGTTACGTTAGTACATGTAAGTGCCATAAGATTAATGTTTTTGGTTGATAAATTATTATTATCGGTACAAATTAAACTGGTGTTTTCTTGGTGAATACTCACACCGGAAAATAACTTATACCGGGATTATCCAATGATAGGATCTTCGAACAAATTATCGAGCTCAGGTTTGGATATAAAAGTATATTTCCCCTTTTTAATCTTGGGAATTTGATGATACTTGGTATAATGGTATAGCTGGTCTCTTGTTATTTTGAATTTTTCCATAGCCTCTCGAACTGTATAGTATTTGGGCTCTTCAGCCTGACGTATTCCCTTTGCTATATCGAAGTGCTTTTTTGAATAGTATACAGTCTGTCTCTTATACACATCTCCGAGCCCACGAG
>ENA-UAGS01000100-UAGS01000100.1-human-gut-metagenome-genome-assembly--contig:-NODE-100-length-13139-cov-4.294635_pt1 | contig 13139 bp, 7 predicted proteins | sample MGYA00243409_ERZ654340 | MGnify/ENA primary metagenome ERZ654340 (study PRJEB26926, sample SAMN06165097) | human gut metagenome | biome: ENVO:00009003; feature: ENVO:2100002; material: ENVO:00002003...
AATCGCCTTTGGACAGCATACTCCAACAGATCACAGACTGGCTGAAAGAAATGCTCGTTTCAGCCATTATGGGAAATCTGTCGGGGATGTTTGAGTCCGTCAACAACCAGGTTGGCGAGATAGCAACCTCCGTTGGCATGACCCCGGCGAATTTTTCGCCGGGTGTCTTTGCCATGGTACGAAACATCTCCGAGTCAGTGATTATCCCAATCGCAGGCTTGATTCTGACCTTCATTGCCTGTTATGAGCTAATTCAGATGATTATTGACCACAACAATCTGGCAAATTTTGAAACCTGGATCTTCTTCAAATGGGTGTTCAAGACTTTTGTTGCGGTCATGTTAATCACAAACACATTCAATATCACGATGGCTGTGTTCGATGTGGCACAGCACGTTATAAACGCAAGCGCCGGTATCATATCCGGAAATACTGCCATAGATGCTTCGGCATTGGAAACAATGGAAGAAACGCTGATGGCAATGGATTTGGGTCCTTTGCTCGGCTTGTTCCTGCAATCCTTTATCGTGCAGGTCACGATGTCCGCTTTGGCAATCATCATCTTTGTGATCGTCTACGGTCGAATGATTGAAATTTATCTGATGGTCAGCCTTGCCCCGATTCCGCTTTCCACTTTTGGAAACAGAGAACAGAGCAATATCGGACAGAATTATCTGCGTTCGCTGTTTGCAATCGGATTCCAGGGATTCCTGATTATGATCTGCGTGGGCATTTATGCGGTGCTGATTCAGTCTATCGCATTCAGTGATGACATCATCGGTTCTATCTGGGGTGTTATGGGCTACACCGTCCTTTTGTGCTTCACCCTGTTTAAGACTGGTTCGCTTGCGAAGGGTGTATTCAGCGCTCACTAAGGGAAGGAGGAAATTGTTTGGCAGCGTATATTCCCGTACCTCGTGACCTGACGAGGGTAAAAACAAAAGTGTTCTTCAATCTGACGAAACGGCAGTTACTTTGCTTTGGTGCGGCGGCGCTCATCGGAGTGCCGATTTTCTTTCTGGTCAAAGCAACCGGAAATGTGAGCCTTGCAGCACTGTCCATGATGATCGTCATGTTACCGTTGTTCTTTCTGGCAATGTATGAAAAGGATAGTCAGCCGTTGGAAGTGGTTGTAGAACACTTCATTCAGACCAAATTCGTTCGTCCCAAGGTTCGCCCTTATCAGACGGACAACTATTATGACGCTTTGATGCGTCAGTACAAACTGGAAAAGGAGGTTGAACGAATTGTTTTTCAAAAAGAAGCCACAGGCAAGAAACATCAAAATGCCTGCAAATCTGAATCGGAAGCAGCAGCGAGAAATTAAAGCTGTTGTGGAACGGGCAAAGAAGGACAACGGTATTCCGCAGACTGCACAGCAGTCCATTCCCTTTCAGAGAATGTTCCCGGATGGCATCTGCCGTGTCACTGACAGTTATTACACCAAGACCATTCAGTTTCAGGACATCAACTATCAGCTGGCACAGCAGGAAGATAAGACTGCCATCTTCGATGAGTGGTGCAGTTTCCTGAATTTCTTTGACAGCTCCATTCACTTTGAGCTTTCCTTTATGAACCTGAGTACCGATGCTGAAAGCTTTGAAAAGAGTATCCGTATCCCGTTCAAGAAGGACAGCTTCAATCCCGTCCGTGCCGAGTATAGCCAGATGCTGAAAAAGCAGTTGGCGCAGGGCAACAACGGCTTGACCAAAACCAAGTACCTGACATTCGGCATTGAAGCCGAATCCATGCGGCAGGCAAAGCCGAGACTCAACCATATCGAAAACGATCTGCTCAATAACTTTCGGCGTTTGGGTGTCATTGCCACTACCATGAACGGCAAAGAGCGGCTGCATCTGATGCACTCTATGTTCCACATGGGTGATAATGATAAGTTCTTCTTCGATTGGAAGTATCTTGTGGAATCCGGGCTGTCCGTAAAGGACTTCATTGCTCCGACGGCGTTTGCCTTTAAGACCAACCGCACCTTCCAGATGGGCAGTATCTTCGGTTCGATGTCTTATCTGGCAATTACGGCATCAGACCTGTCTGATCGTATGCTGGCGGATTTTCTGGATATGGAATCCACGCAGATCGTGACCATGCACATCCAGTCGGTTGACCAGACTGCGGCGATTAAGACCATCAAGAGAATCATCACCGAGCTTGACCGTTCCAAAATCGAGGAACAGAAAAAGGCTGTGCGTTCTGGCTATGACATGGACATTATCCCATCTGACCTTGCTACCTATGGTAAAGATGCGAAGTCACTTCTGAAAGAATTGCAGAGCCAGAATGAGCGAATGTTCATGGTGACATTTCTGGTGCTGAACACCGGGCGCACCGAGCAGGAACTGGAGAACAATGTGTTCCAGGCACAGAGCATCGCCCAGAAGCATAACTGCAATCTGCGTCGTTTGGATTTTCAGCAGGAATCCGGACTGATGAGCAGCCTGCCTTTGGCACAAAACCTGATTGAGATTCGTCGTGGCCTGACTACCAGTTCCACGGCTATTTTTGTGCCTTTCACCACGCAGGAGCTGTTCCAGAATGGTGGAGAAACGCTCTATTACGGGCTGAATGCTCTGTCGAACAACCTTATCATGGTGGACAGAAAAAAGCTCAAGAACCCCAACGGACTGATTCTGGGTACTCCCGGTTCCGGTAAATCCTTTTCCGCAAAGCGTGAAATCACCAATGCGTTCCTGGTTACGGATGACGATATTATCATCTGCGACCCCGAAGCGGAATATGCGGCTCTGGTTCACAAGTTCAATGGTCAGGTGGTAAAAATCAGCTCCTCCAGTACCAACTATATCAACCCTATGGACATCAACCTGAACTACTCTGAGGATGACAACCCGGTAGCACTGAAAGCTGATTTTATCCTGTCCCTCTGTGAGTTGATTATGGGCAGTAAGGATGGCTTGCAGCCTATCGAAAAGACGGTTATCGACCGCTGTGTGCATCAGATCTACCAGAGATATTTCGACAATCCTGCACCTGAGAATATGCCGATCCTTGAGGATTTGTATGATGCCCTTCTGAAACAGGACGAAAAGGAAGCCCACCATGTAGCGACCGCCTTGGAAATCTATGTTAAGGGTTCTCTGAAACTGTTTAACAACAGAACCAATGTGGATATTCAGAATCGTCTGGTGTGCTTCGACATTAAGGAGCTGGGCAATCAGCTGAAAAAAATCGGTATGCTGATCGTTCAGGATGTGCGCTTTGTTTCTTGTTAATCTCCATAGAAATATGGAACAAAGCAAGACAGATTTCTAATGAAATCTGAACTCTATATTCGATTTGACAGGGGAAGTTCCTGTCTGACCCGGTGTGACGGGTTACAAAAATTCTAATCTCCGACGTGCATTTCATTGTGACAGGTGAATTGTACGAAGCTCGGTGAAAAGCGGGGAAGAAGCTTGAGACAGCTTGGATAACCGCAAGAAGCTATAAATTAGTCATGTCCAGTATATTTTGTTGCAATCGACAAAAGTCCTGAGTGTAAGGCTCGTAAACGATGGGATGATAACACAGCCATCCTCCCCATGTGGGGTGCTGTCGCCGTTGAAATATGTCTTGGTGGAAAACGGCAGAAAACCGGAATGGTCGAATGTCACTGGCAATCAATCACACAAGCCAATGATGGCAGCCGGGTCAGAGGGACGGGCTAAAACTAAATGTAAAGCTAGAATATAGGGAACAAAGGAACCGTGGACGGCGCTCCGGTACATGCCGGTGCAAGTAAGGTGTCACCCTTGCCGCACAGGTAGGAAATGACCTGTTAATCCACGGGGCATCAGCCCGTAGTAGTGATGAAGCTCCTGTAATGGGAGTGGAGCGAAGGGGCATAGTCAATATGGATTCGTATGTGAACAGAAAGTCGAGGAAGCCGTAGGCAAACCTGACTAAAACCAGAAACACAACCTCGGAAGGAGGTGGTGCGTATGGCACAACAATTCGACTGCCCAAAAACTGAAACTGAATTACGCACTTTGTTAGACGAATTGTATCAACAAAGCAGGAAAGCCAGACAGGAAGGGAAATACCCTGCCTTCAAAGGCTTACTGGAAATTATGTCAGCAGAAACAACGATTGTAACTGCAATTCACAATATCAAGAGCAACCATGGGAGTGATACTCCCGGTGTCGATAACAAGACTATGCGGCGGGAATATCTGCAAAAACCCTACCGATGGGTTATTAACGACATCCAGAGAGCTTTTGAAAAGTTTGAAGCACAGAAAATACGCAGGAAATATATTGACAAACCGGGGAAAAAGGAAAAGCGTCCGTTAGGTATTCCTACAATACGGGACCGCATTGTACAGGAATGTATGCGTATCGTGTTGGAACCCATTGTAGAAGCGCTATTCTTTGAACATTCTTATGGTTTCCGCCCAATGAGGGATACGGCAATGGCGCTGGAAAGACTGAATTTCATCACTTTCCACACAGGTTATTACTGGTTTGTGGAAGGAGACATCAGTAAATGTTTCGACTATATCGACCACGCTATACTTCTCCGCAGACTATATCATTTGGGAATTAAAGACCGGCGTGTGCTTCAAATCATCAAACAAATGCTGAAAGCAGGCGTTCTTGATGAATGTGAAGTAAATGAAGAAGGCACTATGCAGGGCGGGATTATCAGCCCTCTGCTTGCAAATGTCTATCTCGACATTATGGATGAATGGGTAACAAAACAATGGGAACTGAAAAACACCACCCACAAATACAATCAGGATTCCGCAAAAAGAAGGGCATTGAAAAAGACCAGACTGGTGCCGGGATTCCTAGTGAGGTATGCCGACGATTTTGTAATTATTACAGATAGCCGGGAACATGCTGAATTTTGGAAATCATCGTTAAAGGAATTTCTGGAAACAGAGATGAAGCTGACATTATCCAAAGAGAAAACACTGATTACGGATGTAAGAAAGAAACACGCCACATTTCTCGGATACGAGTTTAAGGTAGTAAAGGGGAAAGGCGAACATGGTTATGTTACCAGAACACAGCCGGACAGAGAAAGACTGAAACGCAAAGTTGATGTGATAGCGGATAATATTAAGAAAATCCCACGGGATACAAGCCGTGAAAAGCTGATTGATGAAATCAATCGGATTAACAGCCAGATACGAGGGGTCATCCAGTATTATCAATGCTGCACATGGGTTAGCGTGAGCATGGACAAATATGGCAGAAAGATACAACTTGCAGCGAGCCGCCGGCTCAAACAGTATAAAGGGAAATGGATTCGAGCCCAAGATACGCAGAACCTTCCCCGAATACACCAGAATTACAGGCAAAAGATACCTTCTGTCAAATACCGTGACATCTATGTTGGAGTTACATCGCTCACGTTCTGTAACTGGCAGGAAACGAGAGGGAAAAATCCAAAAGAAACGCCCTATACTGCCGAAGGACGGGAAATCAATTTCAGGCGCACTAAGAAGAAGCGCATACAAGCCAGATTGGATGATGTGTATTCAGAAAATGCGTCAATCGCTGTCTTAAAGGGTAAATGGGGCTATCTGAACAATTTTGAGTTTGTCATGAATAAGGCATACGCCCTGAACCGTGACCGGCTCAAATGCAGGGTTTGCGGAAAATGGTTGATAGACCATGCTCCATACACCCATAGAATTAACCCATATCTTCCGCTGGATAAAGTAAACCGTGTCAACAACCTTATATCAGTACACAAGAAATGCTATATGGCGATTAACACGCCGGGCATGGACATCAGTGAATATGAAAAACAAGTGCAAAAGAAGATTTTAAGTTATAGGGAAAAACTGGTAGTTTCACATACACGCAACAACTAATCCGTATTGATGGAGCGCCGTGTGCGACGAAAGCCGCACGCACGGTGCGACGTGGGGGAAAATCCGTCCTGACTACCATATCGGGAGATATGGCAAAAGCGGCGGATTACCTATCACAATCAGGTCTGGGGGCGTGTAACTGCCAACCGTTCTGCCGGTAAATCGACCAGATATTATATTGACGAGTTCCATCTGCTTCTGAAGGAAGAACAGACGGCAACCTATTCCGTAGAAATCTGGAAGCGATTCCGTAAATGGGGCGGCTTGCCGACCGGTATTACTCAGAATGTCAAAGACCTGCTTCGTTCCCCGGAGATTGCCAACATCCTCGAAAACTCTGATTTCATCTATATGCTGAATCAGGCAAGCGATGACCGAAGTATTCTGGCACAGCGGTTGAACATTTCGCCGCATCAGCTGTCCTATGTAACCAACTCCGGTGAGGGCGAAGGACTTCTGTTCTATGGCAATGTGATTCTGCCGTTCATTGACCGATTCCCGACAGATCTGGAACTGTATCGCATTATGACCACGAAGTTAAACGAGGTGGCACAGGAAAAGGAGGCGTAATGTATGGCGAAAAGACCTACACGACTCCGTTTTACCGAAGATGACCTTGCAGATTCTCATGTGAAGAAAGCTGCCGACCGTGCAGATAAGGCGGTTGATAGGGCTGAAAAAGCGGCAGACAAATTGGCTTCTAAAAAGGCAAAGCCGAAGCTAAAGCTGGAAACAGATGCAGCCGGTTCCCGTAAAGCAAAGCTCCGTTTTGAAAAAGCGGAGTTTACGGAAATCGAGCGCCCATCTGTGGCAAAGCACATGGCAAGCCGTGGTGCCGCAGTCACGCTCACATCCAAAGCACATCGGGCGGTGTCAGAATATGAGGATGATAATATCGGCGTTCAGGCTGTGCAGGAAACGACCAAGGCTGTTGAATCCACTGTCTATACCGTCGATCATGCCGTTTACAGTCACAAGCTGAAAGCCTACGACAAGGCGGAAAAGCTGGTTGAGAAGTCAGATAAAGCAAATGTAAATGCCCTGTATGAGAAGTTCAAAAAGGACAACCCCGATGCCGGTTCCAATCCCTTTTCCCGTTGGCAACAGAAAAGGGCAATCAAGAAAGAATATGCTGCCGCCAAAGCCGGTAAGAATACCGCTTCGACAACGGCTTCTGCATCTAAGGGTGCAGGCAAGGCAACGGGCAAAGCAGCTCAGGGAGCCAAGAACATCACAGAAAGAGTAACGGAGTTCTGCACCACACACTCTAAAACGATTCTGTTTGTTTTGATTGCCGGACTGCTTTTTATGATACTCTCAGGGATGTTCTCGTCTTGTTCGGCTATGTTCCAAGGCGGCACACAGATCATTCTGGGAACTTCTTTTACTGCAAAAGAGGAAGATATTATTGGTGCGGACAATGATTACAAGGCTTTGGAAGCTGCGCTCCGCAATAAAATCAATAATATCGAGCGTACTCATAGCGGATATGACGAGTACCGGTATGACCTTGATGAAATCAACCACAATCCTTATGAGCTGGCGGCGTATTTGACGGTGAAGTTTGAGGATTACACCAGAGATGAGGTGCAGGCTACCCTGCAATGGCTATTTGAGCAACAATATGAGCTGACCCTGACGGAAGTAGTAGAGATTCGTACACGAACAACATCTTCTACTGATCCCGAAACGGGAGAGACAACAACAGAGGAAGAAGATTACGAATATTATATTCTGAATGTGAAGCTCAGAAATAAGGGCTTGAACAGTGTGATTTCAAATTCCGGCTTGTCGGAAGATGATATGGAGCGATATAGAATTTTGCTTCAGACAAGGGGCAACAGACCGGATATTTTCGGAAATGACATTTACGCCACCCCTGGCGGCGAGTACACCGATTATGATATTCCGGGCGAAGCGCTGACAGACACAAGATTTGCCAATATGATTCGGGAAGCTGAAAAATATCTGGGATACCCGTATGTGTGGGGCGGCAGCAGCCCGTCTACCTCCTTTGACTGCTCCGGATTTGTTTCCTATGTAATCAATCACTGCGGAAACGGTTGGAGTGTTGGTCGTTTGACCGCAAACGGTTTGATGGGCGTATGCGACATTATCCCGAAAAGCTCTGCCAAACCGGGAGATTTGATTTTCTTCCAAGGCACTTATGATACCTCCGGTGCATCACACGTTGGTATCTATGTTGGCAATGGTATGATGATCCACTGCGGAAACGTGCGCCCAGATAGGGCGAAAGTAGAAGTAGATTGAAAGGAGAGATGAATTTTAAGGCACTACCCCGTAAAGATAACACGGGAACTCACCTGCCTTACCGATGAGGCGAAAGCTGTAACGGGAACATAGCATGGCAGGAAAGCGGTAAGTCACCTAAAGGTAATCGGGTGCGACTGAACTGCAAGAGTAAGTGAATATGAGGATGAAACTGCGTTTGTTGAATGCGAGTTCCGAGCTTCTGTTCAGTGTGGACGTAGGAAATTTACCTGAAACCTATGGTGCGGACAGTATAAAAGAGGGTTACCCTTTTATACGTTATCAAGGATTGGAAAGGAGACCCTTCCAATCAGTTATCAATAATGACGCACAGCAAGCCGGAGAACCGGTATTAAAGGAACGAAAGCACACTCCGACAATTCACATTTGCCTACTACTTTCGCAAACTGGGGATTGCCTAAATCAGAATGTTTGAAAAAACTATGTGTAATGCGTATAAACGTGATAAATTCCAAGGCAGCGCCAAGGGAGATGACACTGAAAATCTGACATGGCAACGGAGTCCTCGTAGTAGTCCGAGAACAGGAGAGCTGTTCACATGGCGAAGGAGGACAGTTTGAGCGTATTAAAATCAAAATTGATTAGGGAGGAAAACCTCGAATGAAACCAACAATCGAGATTTTAACAAGATTACAGAAAAATTCAAAAAATAACCATGACGAAGTGTTTACCAAACTCTTTCGGTATCTGCTCCGTCCAGATATCTATTATGTAGCATTTCAAAATCTCTATGCTAATAATGGTGCAGGGACAAGAGGTGTTGATGATGATACGGCGGACGGATTCAGCGAAGATAAGGTAAACCAGATAATTGAAACGTTGAAAAACGGAACGTATGAGCCGAAACCAGTAAGACGTACCTATATCAAGAAAAAGAATGGAAAAATGCGTCCTTTAGGATTGCCTGCTTTCACAGATAAACTTGTGCAGGACGTCATTCGTATGGTTTTACAGGCGGTATATGAACCTGTCTTTTCAGACTATTCCCACGGTTTTCGCCCAGGCAGAAGCTGTCACACGGCACTTACGCAGATTAAGCATGAGTTTGTCGGTGCGAAATGGTTTGTTGAGGGCGATATTAAAGGTTGCTTTGATAACATCGACCATTCGATGTTAATTACAATCATCAGCAGGAAAATCAAAGATGCCAGATTTATCAATCTGATTCGGTTGTTTCTGAAAGCTGGGTATATGGAAGATTGGAAATATCATGGAACTTACAGCGGTTGTCCACAGGGTGGTATCCTGTCACCTATCCTTGCCAATATCTATTTGAACGAATTGGACAAGTTTGTGGAAAATCTGAAAAAGTCGTTTGATTCCAACACATCTTATACGCTAACGCCAGAATATAAGGCATTACAACGGAAAAGAGCTTACACAAAGAAAAAGATTGAACGGCGCAATGATGGCGAGGAGCGAGACAGGCTGATTGCTTATTATATTGAGATTGGAAAGGAACTGCGTAAAACCCCTGCCAAGCTCTGTAATGACAAGAAGCTGAAATATGTCCGATATGCTGATGATTTCTTAATTGCAGTTAATGGGAGTAAAGCAGACTGTGAAATGATTAAAGCGAAACTCACGGAATTTATTCGTAATGAACTGAAAATGGAACTCAGTCAAGAAAAAACGCTTATCACTCACAGTAATGAACCTGCTCGATTCCTCGGATATGATGTGCGGGTGCGCAGAGACCAACAGGTTAAACCGTGGAAAAACTGCAAGCAAAGGACAATGAACAACACCGTGGAGTTGCTGATTCCGCTCAAGGATAAAGTGGAAAAGTACCTTTTTAATAAGGGTGCAGTAAAACAACGTTCCGATAACGGAAAACTTGAGCCAGTAGCAAGAGTTGACCTTACAAGAAATACAGACTTGGAAATAGTCACAACTTACGATGCAGAAATTCGTGGGCTGTGTAACTTTTATTTCCTCGCAAGTAATTATCGGAGCCTGAACTACTTTAGCTATCTGATGGAATACAGTTGTCTGAAAACCTTAGCATGGAAACATCGGTGCAAGCTGTCAAAAATTTATGACAAATACCGCATTGGTGCAAAACGCTGGGGTATTCCTTATGAAACCAAAGCTGGCAAGAAAGTACGCAAGCTCACAAAATTTAATGAGATTGATGGAAAACGCTGTGACGACGTGATACCCACCATCATTACCATTATTGCAAAAGGACGAACTACAATCGACAGCAGATTAAAAGCATATCGCTGTGAATTATGTGGTTATGAGGGAAAAGACAGAAAATACGAAGTGCATCATGTGAACAAGGTGAAAAATCTGAAAGGAAAAGAACCTTGGGAAATAGTTATGATTGCAAAACGCAGAAAAACAATGGTGGTGTGTCACGATTGCCACCAAAAGATTCATCATGGATTTTAAAAAAATGTAATCGAGCAATACAACGGCGAGCCGGGTGCATTGAGAGGTGCACGCCCGGTTCTGTGAGGGGTCTGCGCAAACCTGCCATAGTGATATGGTAAGGCGGCGCTTTCCTACTCTACCCCATTTCCTACGCTTCTATCGAATCGAATTACTGGCAACAGCATTTTTACTGCTTCGGCAGAATCAGAAACTAAAGGAGGGATGGCGATTGAGTGCCAAGTTAGACAGAATAGGTGCAGACCTTGAAAAAGCCCGTAAGAAACGGGCAGAATGGGATGCTAAGGTGAAAGACCTGGAACGCAGATACCGTGAGGAGGAAAATTCCGAAATCCATGAGATGGTTCATGCTGCGAACCTGAATCCCGAACAGCTTTCCGAGCTGCTCCGTATGTTTGCTGCGGATATGGCTCCAAAGCCTGATACGATCAATACTATGAATGAGGAGGAAACGCAGAATGAGATTTAAGAGATTCAGTGCCATGTTGCTGGCACTTGCGATGTGCATGGGTGTGTTTTCGACAACGGTGTTTGCCTACTCCGATGAGAGTGCAACAACCACTACTACGGAAAAGGCAGAAACCGTGGAAACTGTCCCTGAAAAGACCGAAGATAAGACTTCCGAGGAACTTCCCTACACCGTGACCGTCAATGAGGATGGCACGGTGGTTTTCTCTTTCAATGGCAAAGAGTGGATTTATGATGCAGAGGAATCCGAGGATAATAACATGGGAACTGGCAAGGTGGTAACGAGTGGTTCCCGTCTGAATGTGCGTACTGGTGCAGGCATGAATTATGAGATCATCGACCAGCTTCGCCCCGGCGAGGAAGTAAAGGTGATCGGAGTTGAAGGCGACTGGTATCAGATCACAGTTCCTGAAAAGAATGGCTATGTCCACAGCGACTATCTGGAGCTGATTGAGGAAGCCGAGCAGAACAGCGAAATGGATATGGCGCTGCTTATGATGTTTATGAGTGCGTTCATGCAGAACACGGACACAAGCGAACCTGCCCTTACTCCTGACGGTAATCTGACTCTGGTTGACGATGTTGGTTCACCTATGAAAAGTGGAAAGCAGTTCATTACCGCTGTAACCAAAAACGGAAACTACTTCTATATCATCATTGACCGTGATGATAAGGGCGAGGAAACCGTGCATTTTCTGAATCAGGTGGATGAAGCCGACCTGCTCAAGCTGATGGACGAGGAAGAAGTTGCAGAGTTCACCAAGCCGGTTGAGGAAACAAAGCCGGAAGTAGTTGAAACAGTTCCTGAAATTACAGAACCGACACCGGAGGAAAAGCCGAAATCCACAAATATGCTCCCGGCGATTCTTACTCTGATTGTGCTTGCCTGTGGTGGTGGATTCTTCGTATTTAAGAAAGTCCAGGAAAAGAAGAAGGCACAGGAAGCGGCAAAGCCTGACCCAGATGCTGATTATGTGGACGATGACGAGGACTATGGGTACGATCCGGAGTTTGAGGACGACGATGAAGATAGCTCCGTCGATGAAGATGATAATGAACCTGTGTAAACAGGATAGGCTTGATGCCTGGGGCAATCTTCGGATTGCCTTTACATAGCATCTGCTTTCAAGAAATAAAATATTTTGTGTTTTTGAAAGCGACCTCTTGAATATTCTGTGTGGTAGGTGTGCATACTATTATTTCAGTCATAGTGACTGGAAAATTTGTCTGCCTCATCCCATTGAAATCTCCATCATTTTAGAGTAAAATGAGGTAGATAATTCTGAAATGAGGTAGATAACATGAGAGCTTTTGATTATATAAAAGAGCCAGAAAAGTTGCTTACTCCTGAAATTGTGCAGATGATCGGAAAAATTCATGAGCACAAAGGTAAGCAAGAGCTTTTTTTGGAAGCTAATATTGATGAATTGAAAACCCTTCTTGAAGTCGCTTTGATTCAAAGCACAGGTGCTTCTAACCGTATTGAGGGTATTTATACAACAGATAAGAGATTGGAAGAATTGGTCAGCCAAAAGGCAGAACCAAGAAACCGATCTGAGCAGGAAATCTCAGGTTACCGAGAGGTGCTTTCTACAATCCACGAAAGCTATGAGTATATTGTGCCCAGACCTAATATTATTTTACAGCTTCATCGTGATTTGTATTCCTACGCCGGTTCCGGTGGAGAATATAAAAATGCTGATAATGTAATTGCAGAAACAGATGCAGAAGGTCACCAGAAAGCAAGGTTTATTCCGGTTCCTGCCTTTCAGACTGCGGAAGCTATGGATGAATTGTGCAGACAGTTTTTAGAAGCATGGAATACTGATAAAATTGATAGATTACTTTTGATACCTATGTTTATTCTGGATTTCCTCTGTATCCACCCTTTCAATGACGGAAATGGACGCATGAGCCGTTTACTGTCGCTTCTTTTGTACTATAAGGCAGGATATATTGTAGGAAAATATGTCAGCATGGAAATGTTGATTGAAAAAACAAAGGAAACTTACTATGAAGCATTGCAGGCAAGTTCGACAGGATGGCATGAAAATGAGAACAGCTATGAGCCTTTTGTTAAGTATTATCTGGGTATCATGCTGAAAGCATATAATGAATTTGAAAGCCGTGTAGAACATTTAAAGA
>ENA-UAGS01000122-UAGS01000122.1-human-gut-metagenome-genome-assembly--contig:-NODE-122-length-12046-cov-2.627471_pt1 | contig 12046 bp, 8 predicted proteins | sample MGYA00243409_ERZ654340 | MGnify/ENA primary metagenome ERZ654340 (study PRJEB26926, sample SAMN06165097) | human gut metagenome | biome: ENVO:00009003; feature: ENVO:2100002; material: ENVO:00002003...
TGGCATACCAGCCCATAGCGCGTCCCCAGCTATGCTTTGATTGTCCGGTAACAGGATCGGCCCAACGCTCTTTACGGCTTACGTCACAAGCATGGCGGTACACATCATTTTTCGGGTCGTAAGTATGACGGGCCGCCATCAAGAATTGATTGATAACATCCGCATAATCATCTACCTGATTGTTACGGAAAGCATATTCCGCATAGAAAGGCGCTCCCATATAAATACCATCCAACCATACCTGATTCGGATAAATCTTCTTATGCCAAAAGCCGCCGTCGGCATTCCGGGGATGCTCATCGAGCTGACTTCTCATCAATGCAAGCGCTTTCTTATATTTCTCATCTTTCGTCTGTTCATAGATGCGGAATATAAATTTACCGGAGTTTATACGGTCAAGGCTATACTCCTCACGTTTGTACATTTTGATAGTACCATCTGCATTTACCATTGTATCGGCATAAGCCAAAGCATAATCATAGATTTTCCGATTACCGTAGCGGTCATACACATCCAGCATGGATTGCAATTCCAGCCCGTGACAGTAATCCCATTTCAATTTAGGCTGAAAGTCCAACTGCCAGGATTCCGGACAACGAATCATTTCGGACTCCACCATACGTACCGACCACGGCAAGTTTGAATCCACACGCTGTGCAAACATGCTTAAAGGAGAAAACAACAATAAACCGGATAGAATAAAATTACAAATAAAGTTCTTTTTCATGTAGTTGTTCTTTTTGGGTATTAGACCTTATAATTTTTCACGAAACAAAAGTAGATGTTTCTTTCCAAACACCTGTGCACTTTTTGGCGCAGAGGGTGCATTTTTTGATTTTCGTGTACGAAAACGAACAAATTTGTGCACGATAACGACAAATTTGTCCAAAATCATCCTTATTTACTATTTATTATGCCTTTACAGTTTGATTAATTAGGAAAAGGTCTTATTTTTGACCCCGATTTTCAATTCGTACTATTGTAAAACATAATCATTTATCAATTAAATCACATAAAGAATGGAACAAGTTTTCAGTTACATCATCGCTTTGGGAGCGTCTGTAATGATGCCTATTATTTTTACAATCATAGGCATGTGCATCGGTATGAAATTTGGCAAGGCTCTGAAATCAGGTCTCTTTGTCGGAGTCGGTTTTGTGGGCTTAGGCGTAGTTACCGCCCTGCTGACAACAAATTTTAATTCTCCTCTGAAAGCCATATCCGATTTGTATCACCTGCAACTGAACGTATTCGATATGGGATGGCCCGCCGCCGCTGCCGTAGCTTATAATACCGCTGTTGGTGCGCTTATCATTCCTATCTGCTTAGGCGTCAATTTCCTGATGCTTATCACCAAGACCACACGTACTGTAAACATAGACTTGTGGAACTATTGGCACTTCGCCTTCATCGGTGCTGTGGCTTATTTTGTTACCGGCCAGAATCTGGCATGGGGCTATTTCGCCGCTATCATCTGCTACATTATTACATTGGTCTGCGCCGACCTTACCGCAGAAAAATTCCAAAAGTTCTATGATTTGGACGGTATCTCTATTCCCCAGCCTTTCTGCCAGAGTTTCACACCGTTTGCCATACTTATCAATAAGGCATTAGATAAAATTCCCGGCTTCTCCAAGCTGGAAATCGATGCAGAAGGCATGAAGAAAAAGTTCGGTGTAATAGGTGAACCGCTGGTATTGGGAGTTATCGTAGGTATGCTGATAGGCTGGGCAGCCCAACTCGACATCAAGAAAGTTCTCTTCCTGGGTATCACAATGGGAGCCGTAATGGAACTCATCCCCCGCATCACTTCTCTGTTTATCGAAGGATTGAAGCCTATCTCCGAAAAGACTTCGGAACTGGTAAAAGCTAAATTCAACGGTAAGAAAGTACATATCGGTATGAGCCCGGCACTGGTTATCGGCCACCCCGCTACATTGGTGGCATCGGTTATCCTGATTCCCGTTATCCTGGCACTTGCCGTATTCTTGCCGGGTAATCAGTTCCTGCCATTGGCCTCACTTGCAGGTATGTTCTATCTGTTTCCGATGATATTGCCCTTTACTAAAGGGAATGTATTGAAGACACTTATTATCGGTCTTATCACTCTTATTTTAGGTTTGTATTTCGTAACCGATATGGCACCGGACTTCACGCTGGCAGCCAATCAGGTATATGCCGAAACACACGATCCTACGGCACACATTCCTGAAGGATTTGATGGCGGTTCCATCGACTTTGCCGCTTCTTTCTTCGGCTGGACTATATATAGAGGTGTAAAACTCTCGTATGTAGGTGCTGCACTGCTGGTACTAGTAGCGATAACCATGATGTTCATCAACCGTCGCATCATTGTCCGCAGTGAAAAAGAAGCTAAAGAGAGTGCTAAATAAAAAAGCAATCATTAAGCATATTAATATTTAAAGTTTATATCAGACATGAAAAAATTAGCAATTGCCCTGATGTTGGGTGCAGCCGCAGTTACGGCTTCCGCCCAAGTAAATTACACTGTGCAGACAGCCTGCCATCCATTGGACGTAAAGCATTATGACACACAACGTCTCCGTAGCTCTTTTATGATGAGCAAAGTAATGGCTCCGGACGAAATCAATGTTACTTATACCCTCTATGACCGTTTGATTTACGGAGGTGCAATGCCTGTAAACAAAGTATTGAAACTGGAGACTTTCCGTGAACTGGGTCCTGAAATCACTTACTTCCTCGAACGTCGCGAGTTGGGTGTTATCAACACCGGTGGCGATGGAGTAGTTACCGTAGACGGTAAAGAATACCCCATGAAGTATAAAGAAGCTCTTTATGTAGGTTGTGGCAATAAAGAAGTAACTTTCAAGAGCAACGATGCTGCCAACCCTGCCAAATTCTATATCAACTCGGCTCCGGCTTACAAACCTTACGTTACTCAGTTGATTACAACCGATGCCAAACTTCAAAAGGCCAATCCTAAAAAATATGCTTTGGGCATTTCCGACCATTACGGAAAAATGGAAGACAGCAACGACCGTATCGTAAACCAGCTGATTGTAAAAGATGTTTTGGAAAGAGTGAAAAACGGCGGTACAAACCAATTGCAGATGGGACTTACCGAGCTTGCTCCGGGTTCTGTATGGAATACCATGCCTGCCCATACTCACACACGTCGTATGGAAGCCTATTACTACTTCAACCTGGCTCCGGGAAATGCAATCTGCCACTTAATGGGTGAGCCTCAAGAAGAACGCCTGATTTGGTTACACAACGAGCAGGCCATCACTTCTCCCGAATGGAGCATCCACGCAGCTGCAGGCACCAGCAACTATACTTTTATCTGGGGTATGGGAGGTGAGAACCTGAAGTACAGCGACAAAGATGAAATCAAATACACAGATATGAAATAATATCCGTAGACAAGAAAATAGGCATGGTTGTTCTCAACTATGCCTATTTTTGTCATTTTCTCCATGATTTCTACCAAATATTACACATACACATAACACAAGAACGCGTATTTTTGCGACATTATAAATTAAATCTATTATCATGAGTACAAATCAGAACACATTGGGCAAAATGTCTAACTATCGCTGGACAATTTGCGCCATGTTATTCTTCGCGACAACAGTTAATTATCTCGACCGACAAGTATTATCACTTACCTGGAAAGATTTTATCGCCCCGGAATTCCATTGGACAGATGCCGATTATGGAGATATCACAGCCGTATTTTCCATAGTATATGCCATTGCAAACTTATTTGCCGGACGCTTCATCGATTGGTTAGGAACCAAAAAAGGTTATCTCTGGGCTATCTTCGTATGGTCATTAGGAGCTTGCCTGCATGCTGTTTGCGGATGGGCAACCGAACATGTAGTGGGCATTCATGATGCCGCTGCCATGATTTCCGCAACAGGCGCCGTAGCATCGACCATTGCCATTACCAGTGTTTACTTTTTCATCGCTGCCCGTGTGATATTGAGCGTCGGTGAAGCCGGAAACTTCCCCGCAGCAATTAAAGTCACTGCTGAGTATTTCCCGAAAAAAGACCGTGCATTCTCGACTTCCATTTTCAATGCCGGCGCCACAGTAGGTGCTTTAATAGCTCCTGTCACCATCCCCTCTTTAGCACGGTACTTCCAAAGCATCGGTGTAGGCAACGGCTGGGAAATGGCATTCATCGTCATCGGTGGATTAGGATTCGTCTGGATGGGCATGTGGATGTTCATGTATAAGAAACCTCATGAAAACCCGCGCGTCAATGCAGCAGAAATTGCTTATATCGAACAAGATAAACTCAGAGAAGAAGACAAGGCTGTCTCTGAAAAGCCTGAAAGAAAGATGTCGTTTATGGAATGTCTCCAATACCCTCAGGCATGGGCTTTTGCCATCGGTAAATTCATGACCGACGGTGTATGGTGGTTCTTCCTGTTTTGGACTCCGGCCTACATCTCCGATGTCTACGGATTCTCTTCGGACAGCGGAACGGCACAGTTGCTGATATTCGTACTTTATGCCATTACCATGCTGTCTATCTATGGTGGAAAACTGCCTACCATCATCATAAACAAAACCGGTATGAATCCGTATGCAGCCCGCATGCGAGCCATGTTCATCTTTGCTTTGTTCCCGTTACTCGCACTATTTGCACAACCGTTAGGAGAATACTCCTATTGGTATCCGATTATCATTATAGGTATTGCCGGAGCAGCTCACCAATCCTGGTCTGCCAACATCTACTCCGTAGTGGGCGATATGTTCCCCAAAAGTGCGGTAGCTACCATTACCGGATTGGGAGGTATGGCGGGCGGTATCGGCTCGTTCCTCATCAACAAAGGTTCGGGCACACTGTTTACTTACGCTGATGAAACCCAGATGATATTCATGGGATTCGAAGGCAAGGCAGCCGGATACTTCATCATATTCTGCATCTGTGCCGTTGCTTACCTTATCGGCTGGTGCATCATGAAGCTTCTGGTACCGAAATACAAACCCATCGTACTGAACTGATACAGACAGAATATATAGATATAAAAAAAAGCTCTTTCGCATGAAAGAGCTTTTTTTTATATCCTCTTAGCAATATAAGATTTGTCGGCAAATTCTAAGAGAACAAGAATTAAGGGATAAAAAAAGGGAAGTCTCACGACTTCCACAATTCTTCTAACCTTAAATCTAAATCTCTATGAAAAAAACGTTCGACAAAGATAAGGGTTTATTACATTCAAAAATACTAATAAAAGATATAAAGAAAAGAGGAACGTTTAAGATTTGCTAAATGGGACTCGGATTATCCTCCTGAAAGTCACAGTTCCTTCCATTTTAGAAAATACTATCCAACAAGTCCGCATAGATAGGATTTTGCCGTAGCAGATGGGGTACACCTGTCATAAACAATTGCTTACGGGCACGGGTAAGAGCCACATTCAATTTCCGGTCAATCCATACCCCACCCTCTTCCGTAAGATTGGCAAGGAATTTCAATTGATAAGTACGGTTCACACAGAAGGAATAAATAATCACATCGCGCTCACTCCCCTGGAAGCGCTCTACGGTATCTACCAGGATATCGTTTAAACACGGAATGCCCAAAGCGGCTATTTCACTTTTAATAAGAGCTATCTGACTACGATAGGGAGTGATAATCCCCAAAGTCAAGGCAGGACGAAAACCGGAAGTACCGTCATATTGCCGATAGATAGCAGCTGCCAGTCTGGCTACGAGCTGCGCTTCAAAATGATTAATCTTTGCCGATTGCGAAGCGACCTCCGGCACTGAGGCAAGAAAAACCACACGACGTACCAGTATATCTGCAAATTCATCATTTTCCAACCCCGGAGCAAGTGTCAGTTCCCCTTGCTGGTGTTGTAAACCGACAGGTTCCAGTAGTCCACCATAAAAGGCATGATTAGGAAAACGAGCCACTTCCACATTCATACGTCCCTGTCGGCAAAGCATATCGTAGAAACGCTGAGTGGTTGGTGACGAGTGATTGGCGGAGACTGTACGATAGAGACGTTCGAAGAGAGAATCTTTCAGGTTGTACAAACCGATACTCTGTAGGCATTCTTCACACACTTCAGATTGCGATTCGGATTGAAGAACAACGGCAGGCAGTTGTTTATGATCGCCGATAAGAATAAACTTACCGATGGCATTGTTACCAGCTACATTTCGTGCACAAAGAAGTCCTAACAGTTGTGGCTCCAATATCTGGGTAGCCTCATCTATCAAGGCCACATCAAAAGTCTTCAAACGGAACAATTCGGTCTTGGCAGACAGTGTAGCAACCGTTCCCACAAAAATTCGGCAACGCGCCATACGCTCCTGCACCTCCCGGCGTGTAGAGCAAGACTCCAACACGTTTTCTATCAAATGCGGACGATACACGCCGTCACAGGAAAGTTCACTGCCGATACGTATGAAGTCGACCTCCGGTGTAATGGCTGTCAACATCTTACATATCTCGTCCACTGCCCGGTTAGTATATGAAAGCAAAAGTATTTCTTTCCCTTCCCTATAAAAAGCCTCTACCATGCTGCGCAGAGCGCGAGAGGTCTTACCGGTTCCCGGCGGACCTACCAGCAAGAAATAGTCTTTAGCAGCTTGCGCCTTCAAAGTAATGCGTACAAAATCATCGGCAGCAGCCGATATAGCTCCGTTAAGGGCAGTATCAAATTCCGGTTTACGTTGATTCAGCAACAAATCCCGACGGTCTTTCGTTGCAGACAAAAAGGCCGACAATCCCCAGTACATGCAGCGAAAAGAGGTATCCATATAATCATGTTCTATTGCATAGCGGCTTTCCATTGGCAAGACCCTGGCGTTCTGTTGTGCCGCACGGAGTCTGATACGGATATTGCAATCGGAAATTTCCTCGATGTTCCCCTTAAACACCATTTTATTGGTAACGTTATCTTCACTGACATTCCGCTCATACAGAACAATGGCGTCTCCTTGCCGGAAATTGGGCAAAGTATCAATATCCGTATGTGTACGCTCCAGCAATAAATAAGGTTTATGAATATCCGCCGCACAGTTTTGCCGTATCGCCAAATCATATAAAATCTCTCCGTTCTCGCTTTTCTCCTCTAAAGTAGCAAGCCATAAAGCAGATGCGCCGGTGCGTCCTTCATACTCCACATCACCGGATTTTGAAGTATAGAGTTCTTTTGTTATAAAATTGTACAACGCATAGAAATACGACTGTTCCAATGGAGACAACGCGTGAATCTTCTGTGTCACCGCATCGATGGAGGGATACAGATAACGTTTCCACAATGTATTATCCAGTTGCCGCTCATTCAGAGTTCCCGGAGCAATATCACGCAGACGCTCCGCCGTATATTGCAGACTATTGCGCAACTGGATGCCGTATTCATTCGCTACAATACGGTTCCGGACATCCATTACCCGACGCAGCATTGCCCACGAAGGACGTGCCGGATAGAGCAACGGATAGCGTGTATAGAGCAAATACGGCTTCACCCGATGATGTTCTTTCCCCATGGCATACTCCAATACCGCCTGATACAGCAGCATCTGTACCCTATTGTTCTCTTTAGGTTCTACCTTGCCCCGGATAGCATATTCATCCGCCTTACCCGATTTCATTTCGATGAAAGACGACATATCACGCTGCATATAATCCAAACGTCCCTGCAAACCTAACGCCTCACATATATAAGATGGTTCCAGCACGGCATCCGTTTTGTCCAGTTCATACCCCGAAGCCCGGAAAGTATCTGTAACAGTTTGCCGGATATTATCAAAATGCCGTTTACAGTCGGCAAAGAATTCACGTTCTTTCTCCCGGTCGCGCAAATCTGCGCAGGCAGCCAGTTCAATGGGATATGAGCGGAACGCTTTCTTCATACATTCCAGATAGTCAGGTTCACTTTCCGCATGAATCCATTCGTCCAAAAAGAGATTGGCTATATTACCCAACAAAAGAGGGCGGGTATTATCGGGCATCTGCAACCTTGCCAGCATATAGTTTGCCGGGTGATGACCATATTCCCTGAAACATTCTGCCAATGAACTGATATCAAGCAGATAATCCGGTTCTAAAATAATGAAAGAGGGTGTAAGCACACCTGCTCCATCTACTGCCACATCCAGCAGATTAATCTGGGCATGCCGCCACAACAAGCCACAAGTCTCAGCAAATTCATCATTGATTTGAGGCACATTATAACGTACCCGCAACGGTTCGTCCGCCACACTATCCACAGGCAGTACATACAGATAATCCGTATCGGCATACTGAAAATTGACGCGCATACGCCGCACACGCTCCTTTGCCGGAGGAGCTGCAATGTACGTGGCATCAGCCTGCGGAAAGAGACGATACAGGTCTGCCGGAATATCTTCACCGGTTATGCGCTTTACAAAGAAAGATACTGTCTTGGCATCACGCAGCAATTTTTCGCGTGAAGGTTCTGCCTGGCGATTAAGGACAGCATTAGAGGCAAGCCGGAAAGTATGCAGGCGATTTTGCTCTGCAACGGTCAGCCCCAGCTTGGAAGATACAAAATTGATACGGGCGGCAAGGTCGGTCATTTGCAGACTACTATCCGTCATTTGCGTACGGCACAAATGCTCAAGCAGTTCCCGCAATTGACGGTAAGCGGTTCCCAAAGAAGAGTCATCTGCACGACAGACTTCCCGCAGTAAATAAAAATATTCCTCTATTTCAGCATTCATCTCTCTCCGGTCTCTATAATCTCCTCGGTTTCATCCGCTTTCTTGTCCTTAATCATCAGGATACTCATTTCATAAAGAAGATAGAGCGGAACGGCAACGACGGTCAGTGTAAACGGGTCGCCAGTGGGAGTTATGACAGCGGCAACAATAACAATGATAACCACTGCATGGCGACGATACTTCCGCAGGAATGTCTTATGCACCAACCCCAGCAACGAAAGCAACCACGTCACCAACGGAAGTTCAAAAGCAAGTCCCATGCAGAGTACCAGCATCATAAAATTGTCGATGTACGAATTGAGAGAAATCTGGTTCTCTATCGTTGCGCTAAGCTGGTAAGTGGATAGAAAACGTAAGGTCAGCGGATATACCATAAAGTAACCCAGCAACACTCCTACAAAAAACATCACCGTACCCAGACCGAGTGCTTTCCTTACCCCTTTGCGCTCGTTGGGATAGAGTGCGGGACTGACAAACCGCCATATCTCGAAGAATACATATGGCGCAGCCGTCACCACCGACATCCAAAATGCTGTAGATATATGGATGAAAAACGGTGCGGCCAGATTAATATTTATCAATTTTATCTGGAACTCCTGCGTAAAGAATTCATCATGCAAGTCAAATACTTCACCGATATAACGCAGCAAATCATAAAAGATGAAATCATTATGGCAAGGAGCCAGCACTACATTATCAAACAGATAAGGCATCGCAATGAAATAACCCACAGCCAACACAAACCATACACCAAGAATGCGGAACAGCACCCGGCGCAGTTCGTCCAAATGATCCCAGAAGGTTAACTCTTTATCTGCCATAAACATAAACAGCGATAGAGTGACAAGGCGGTAAAACAACAAGGTAACGGGACGACAATAACCGCTTCATCACCTTATTACTTATTATCTACAGGTTTGTCCACCTCTTCCTTTGCTTTATTGATTTCGTCTTTAGCCTCGTTTACCCCTTCTTTGAAACTCTTTACGCCTTTTCCCAAACCGCGCATCAGTTCAGGAATTTTCTTACCGCCAAACAGCAGCAAGATAACCAATGCGATGATAATCCATTCGGAACCGCTGGGCAAGAAACCTAATAAAAGTAAGTTTGTCATAATCATATCGGATTAAATTTGATTGCAAAGATAAGAAGATTTATGAAGTACGAAGCACGAAATACAAAGTATAAAGTATAAAATATGAAGTATAATCCATACTTTACGCCTTGTCATCTTCTCAATCCTGATAATACACCCTCTTCACACGTGTCGAAACACTTGTAAGCACTTCGTAGGGAATTGTCCCGAGCACATCGGAAAGGACGGTTATAGGAAGATGATCTCCGAAAATCTCAACGCTGTCGCCTTCTTTGCAATCAATGTCAGTAACATCAATCATACAAACATCCATACAGATATTACCCACATAAGGAGCACGCTGTCCGTTCACCAGGCAATAGGCGTGTCCATTGCCCAAGTGACGGTTCAACCCGTCGGCATAGCCGATAGGAATGGCAGCAATACGTGAAGGACGCGTCAAATGTCCCTTGCGGCTATATCCCACCGTATCTTCTTCGGGCACATCACGAATCTGCAGGATGGTAGTCTTTAACGTACTGACATTATGCATTATAGAATTATCTATCGGACTGATGCCATACAATCCGATTCCCAACCGCACCATATCAAATTGTGCTCCCGGAAAACGCTCTATACCGGCCGAATTACAGATATGACGAAGTATCTTATACGGAAACGCCTCCTGCAGCAGCATGGAAGCCTTTTCAAAAGTTTCTATCTGTTTACGCGTAAAAGCATCGAACTGCTGAGCGTCGCTTCCTACAAAATGGGAGAATACCGAACGGGGAATAACCGCATTCTGTCCTTTCAGACGTTCTATGAGCCGGGGCATATCTTCCGGAGCAAATCCCAACCGGTGCATGCCGGTATCCAGTTTCACATGAATGGGAAAATTGGTGATACCTTCTTTCTCAGCTTCTTTAATCAGCGCATCCAACAAATGGAAACTGTAAACTTCCGGTTCCAGTTTATAGTCGAACATCGTCTTGAATGCCGTCATCTCCGGATTCATAATGATAATGCTTGCCGTAATGCCCGCTTTACGTAAATCCGACCCTTCATCGGCAACAGCAACAGCCAGATAATCCACATGATGCTCCTGCAAAGTCCTGGCTATTTCATACGAACCTGCGCCATAGGCGGAAGCCTTCACCATACACACCATTTTGGTTTCAGGTTTTAGCTTGCCGCGATAATGATTCAGATTAGCGATCATTGCACCGAGATTTACCTCCAATATCGTTTCGTGCACTTTCTTCTCCAAGGCTTCCGTCAACGCATCGAAACCGAACTTACGCGCCCCTTTAATCAGAATTATTTCATTCTCCAGCCGGAGCTCTCCCCGGCCAATGGCTTCAATCAGCGTAGCCGTATCCGGATAAAAAGTCTTCTCGATACTAAACCGTGCGGCACATGAAGATATTTCATTTCCCACACCGATTATGCGCTCTATTCCCCGGCTGTTTACCAACTGTGCCACCTGACGGTAGAGAGTCGGCGTATTCTGTCCCGTCTCCAATATATCCGAAAGGATAAGCGTCCGCTTCAGACCCTTACTCTGCGAGCGACGGTACAGAAAATCAAGCGCTATATCCAACGAACCGAGATCAGAGTTATAACTGTCATTTATCAGCAGGCATCCGTTTTTGCCTTCCTTTACTTCCAAACGCATTGCTACCGGTTCCAGCTTTGCCATGCGTTCCGTTATCTGTTCGGCAGGAAGCATCAGATACAGGCAGGCCGCCAGGCAGTTCAGCGAATTTTCAATAGAAGCATCATCTATAAAAGGCAATGTAAACGTATTGTCCATATCCAAATAACGATAGGAAATAACAGTGGAATCTTCCTGTTTCTCCACTTTACTTATATATAACGGACGCTCCATATCTTTCCTGCTCCATGCTATTTCACGGGCGGCAAGCATGGATTTACCCACACAATTGTTGATAAACTCGTCGTCACCATTATAAATCACCACATCGCAATTCTTAAAGAGAGCCAGCTTCTCCATACATTTCTCCTGCAAAGAGAAGAAATTCTCCTGATGCGCGCCTCCTATATTTGTCAGGATACCGATTGTAGGTTTGATAATATTCTGCAAGGCACGCATTTCTCCCGGTTCCGAGATACCGGCCTCTAATATGGCAAGCTCCGTTTGTTCACTCATCTGCCACACGGACAAAGGTACGCCTATCTGGGAATTGTAGCTGCGGGGAGAGCGTGTTATCATCCGTTCGGGACTCAGCAACTGATGCAGCCACTCCTTCACAA
>ENA-UAGS01000160-UAGS01000160.1-human-gut-metagenome-genome-assembly--contig:-NODE-160-length-10679-cov-3.636578_pt1 | contig 10679 bp, 7 predicted proteins | sample MGYA00243409_ERZ654340 | MGnify/ENA primary metagenome ERZ654340 (study PRJEB26926, sample SAMN06165097) | human gut metagenome | biome: ENVO:00009003; feature: ENVO:2100002; material: ENVO:00002003...
TGATTATAGCAAAAAAGATTACAACTATTAGGAGTTTATTTTACTTACTGGCGGCGGCTCAAGAGGGCAGCTACACTAGAGCTGCGGCAAAATTGTCAACACATCAGCCGGCTCTTTCCAAAGCGATAAAAGAACTTGAAATTTATACGGGATGCAAGCTGTTAAACCGGGTTGCACACGGCGTTGTTCTCACCGAATCCGGAAAACGACTCTGCGAAAGTGCCAACAAGATTAACGAAGTTTTGCATTACATTGACAATTTTGCTTCCGACATCCAGCAGGTTTCGGGGAACATCACGTTGTGGACGACGGACGGCTTCGGAGGTTTTTGCCTGCCGATAAACCTTAAGGAATTTTATAAAAACCATCCGAATATCTCCATTAACATCATCTGCTCCAACGAAGTTCCCAATATAGAGAAAGGCGAAGTCGACGTCGGCGTGGTTTACGAAGAGCCGGTTTCCAGCAACTCCTGCATCATTTCGCAGCACACAATGAAATTTGGCCTGTGCGCTTCCAAAGAATTCGTAAGCCTCAACGGCATGCCCGAAAACCTTGACGATTTGAGCAAAAACTTCAGTCTTTGCGACCGAGTCAATTATCAAACGGTCTGGCCGGAATGGAAAAACATTATAAAGAAAGCCAAGAACGTTAAGGTTCAGACCAATTCATCAGCCGTTTTCGTTCGTATGACCAAAGAAGGCGTCGGAATTTCACTTCAGCCTAAAATCGTCATTAAGGCAGAAAACGATTTGGTGCCGATTCTTCCGGAATTTGAACTTTGTCATGATTTTTGGATTATCAGCCATATCGGAAACAAAGACATTCCCAAGGTCCGTTCCCTGATTGACTACATCAAACATATCAACGAACAAATTTAACGGTTGTTTTGAGCTTTGCCGCGCAGAGCGAAAACTTCCGCCTCAGGGTTATGTTTTGAGGTGAAATCGAGGCCTTTGCCTGCGGCCTGAGCGGCCAGCTTATAGAAATTGGCCCGCTCGGGATAAGTGCGGCGCTGCTCTTCCTGATGGCGCCGGCCGACAAGGCAGCTGGCGGTTTTATATTGACTCATATTCTGCAGCTCTTTCAACAGGCTCCCCGAAAAAAGCCGGTTGATACGCCGCTGCCGTTGTTCGCGAATAAGGCGGTAGGCTTTGTTTCGGCTTTCGCCCGGACCATAAATTGAAGACACCACCTTTCGATTATACGCGGCAATTCTGCCGTAATGCTTCATCAGCCCCATTATTCTGCCGGTTTGACGATTACAGACTTCGGCATAGGCAAATTCCATACAAGGCGCTTCTGCAACCTTTTGGGCAAAGGCCTCGAAACCGGCGGCATCATACCGGCGGTCCGGATTATGGGTAAGCTCGGCAAAACGGAGTATTTGTTTGAAATACGGCTTTTTATAAGCTTCAACCTGACGTTCGTAATCCATATCGCTCAAAAAACGGGACGTTATGCGCGAGGTCCATCCCAGATGGCTGAGCAACGAGGGCTCAATGCCTATGCGGCGGCTGCTCATAGCTTCTTCAACATAATCATTGACGGTTTTCAAATATTTTTCCAACCGGGAGCCGTTGACAAAAGGACTCTGCGCCACCTCCTCGGCCAGCACATTGACCGTTTCAATATTGGTCAACGGCGGCTTGTCGGTTTCCGGAACAGTATTAATCCGTAGCCGGCGCAAAACGGAAATTGCGCTTTCAGAATGCTTTTCGTCACCATGCCGGGGAAGCTGCCGGTCATAAAGCTCCAAATTCATCAGCAGACCGTCATCAAGGTTGTAGTCCAGCCCCCGAATCGCCTCCCGCAGTTTTTCCTTGGCCCGGCGGTGATGCTCGGGGATATCTTTCGCGGTGTCATAATAGTCAACCATGGCGGCAATCAACTTATCGGTTCCGCAGCGCTGGTCATGGATACAGTCCCGCAGCGCCCCGAAAGTTCCGGAAAGGGTCAGACCATCCCGGCGGTTGGTTTCGAAAACTTTAAAATCAGCGGTGGCAAACTCCTGTGAAACCAACAACATTTCATTAACCAGCGCCGGCGTGATTCTTGACGTTTTTGCACGATAATTGAAATCTCCGATGCCGTATTCAAACGGGTACATTCCCCACATATTTTCCTTTACGGAGAAAACCGGATTAATCTTGGCCTGAGGAATTACATTGCGAAGCAAGCCTTTCAGGAAGTCGTCGTTTAGGCGCCCGGGATCTCTGGTATAATTATCAAAACCGTCCAACAAGGCATAAAGCGTCTTACAATCGGTAATGTCATCGGCAACCGCCGCAGACATAAAACGAAGACAAAAAGCATCCCGCAGCGGCGTTGATTGGGAACGTCCGTAAATCCCGCGTATCACTTTGCTTTTTGACGAATAATCCCCCGCCGGCGCCTCTATTTTCTGAAACAGCATGGCATTCGTTTGAAAAAACTGCTCAGGAGTAATTTTCAAATGCGCAGCTTTCATTTTCTTATAAAAATTGCTGATATTCAGAAAATCGTTGCCATAGAGATATTTATCCTCTTCGGAAATGGAAAATTGAGCATATATGCGGGAATACGCCGCCAACTCCGGCAAATCCGCCGGTGCCTGACGCAAAATGTCGCGATAAACGGAAAAACCGTCTATGCCGAAACGGGATTCCGGCATTTTGCCCATAAACAGCTTTTTGTAACCGAGGTTGTGCAGAATTTCCGCCACCTGGGCGGCCGCCGTCCCGGCATCAAACTCTTTTTCGGGAAAACGGAGCCGCAAAGCGTTTGCGGTTTCTTCAAACAAACCGTTTTGCTGCCATTTTTTCAGATAAACAGGTATCCGCACCATCTTAACCATTCCTGTTCAGGGTTTATACCAAATACTATACCCTCTTTTGCCAAACACGGCAACTGCAAAAATTGGCACAAATATTGCATATATTCCGTTTAGATTATTGACTTAATTTATGGGATCACAAGATGATGATGCATCGAAATGCTATAAAATCTGCCGTTTTCTGCCTTATTGCGGCACTATCGATTTTTAACTGCGGGGAGGCTTTTGCCACTTCGCGGATAAAAGATATTGCCGATTTTGAAGGCGTACGGGACAACCAGCTTATCGGTTACGGTCTGGTTGTTGGTTTGAACGGCACCGGTGACAACATCAAATCTGTCGACTTTACCAAAGAAAGCCTGATTTCAATGCTGGATAAAATCGGCATTAACGCCCGTGACGGACAGCTAAAGGCGAAAAACGTCGCCGCAGTTATGGTAACGGCCAATCTGCCGGCGTTTGCGCGACAGGGCAGCCGCATTGACGTTATGGTCAGTGCGCTCGGCGATGCCAAAAACCTTCAGGGCGGTACTCTTCTGGCTACGCCGATGCAGGGTGCCGACGGTGAGATTTATGCCGTAGCCCAGGGACAAATTGCCGTCGGCGCGGTCAGTGCGCGCGGTACCAACGCCTCCGTCGTCAAAGGCGTTCCGACAGCCGGCAGAATAGCAAGCGGCGCCATTGTCGAGAATGAAATTCCGTTTGACCTCGACAGTCTGAAAACAATCCGCATTGCTTTGCGCAATCCTGACTTCACAACTTCCCGCCGGGTTGCCGACGCCATTAACGCCATGTTGGGCACGACAGCGGCTCAGGCTTTGGATCCGGCTACCATTTCGCTGGACATTCCCAAAAAATATCAGGGAAAAATCGTCGATTTAATGACCAGAGTGGAACAGCTGCAGGTTCAGCCTGACCAGCTGGCACGGGTCGTTATTGACGAGAGCTCCGGCATTGTCGTTATCGGCAAAGACGTCAAAATCAACCGTCTGGCAATCGCTCAGGGAAATCTGACCATTAAGATTACGGACATTCCCTTTGTTTCCCAGCCTTTGCCTTTTTCTAACGGAACAACCGTCAGCGGCGTTACGACGGCCATAAACATCAACGAAGGCATTGACGCCAAACTGACGGTGGTCAATACCGGCGTCAATCTGCAAGAACTGGTTGACGGATTGAATGCTCTGGGCGTTACGCCGCGTGATTTAATCAGCATTTTGCAGGCAATTAAAGCCAGCGGAGCGCTGCAAGCCGAAATTGAGGTGATTTAAGATGGAAGCATTAAACAGCGCAATGACCTTTGACAATGTCCTGTACGGGCTGAAAAAAGCCCCGCAGGCAAATGCGGCCGATCTGAAAAAAGAAAAGGATATGGCCAAAATAGAAAAAACGGCAGAAGACTTTGAAGCGTTTTTCATTACCAAAATGATGGAAAGCATGTTTGAAGGAATTTCCACCGACGGAATGTTCGGCGGCGGACATGCCGAAAAAATTTACCGCTCCATGCTTTTGGACGAATACGGCAAAGCAATGGCCAAAACCGGAAGCATCGGCGTTAAAGACGAAGTTATGCGTTCTATTTTAGAAATGCAGGAAATGGAGACCAACGGATATATTCAAGGATAAGGAGAAAAGCTATGGAAGAATTACATACGACAGAAGTCAGCTCCAAAATTGCCGATTTTAAGGAAATCGTGACCAGTTTTTCCGAATTGCTGACATTGGAAAACAAGGCGCTTGAAGAGTTTGACGTGGAAACCGTAAGCAGCCTTTATGAACGCAAAGCCAAAACAATCAGCGCTTATCGTTCTCTGGTGGCCTATTTTATCAAAAACCAGCAGGAACTTGCAGCCCTGGCGGAACAAGAGCGGCAGGAAATGAAAGAAATTTCGACACGGCTGGACGAGCTTATCAAAACAAACGAACAGTTATTGAAGACCAGAATGGAAACCAGCAAAAACGTCATGGACACCATTGTCAATATTGCCAAGGTCAGCAATAACATCAACGCAACTTCTTACGGAGCGCAAGGACGATACAGTCCGCTGGACAACAGCAAGAATGCGCTAGCCGTCAACAGAACTTTGTAGGAGGGGACCATGGCTTTAATACCTTCACTCGGGACATCTCTCAGCGGAATGAAAACCGCCCAATCGCAGCTCAGCATCATCAGCAGTAACGTTGCCAATGTTGACACGGAAGGCTATACTCGCAAGATTGCCCAACAAAAAAACGTCATTCTGGCCGGATACAGCCAAGGTGTCTCAATCGGGGAAGTTACCCGCAAAGTTAACGAAGGCCTGCTGAAAAGTTATCTGGCTGCCAATTCTCTGAACGGCAACCTCGCTGCGCAAAACAGCTACCTGAGCAAAACCGAAATCCTGCTGGGAACGCCGGAAGGTGAAAACTCGGTTTCCGCCAATGTAGCAGCCTTGCAAACGGCGTTTGATTCCTTTGCTTCCGACGTTACCTCTTCCGCCGGCCGCTATAACCTTTTAAATCAGGCCGATACACTGACCAGCCGGATGAACTACATTTCGGAAGAAATCCAAAAACTGCGCGGCGACGCAGATATGAACATTGCCGCCGACGTTGATGAAATCAACAAGCTTCTGGATACGCTTGACAACCTGAACGACCAGATTGTCAAATATACCCTTCTCGGCTACGACGGAACCGCCGATTTGCTCGACCAGCGCGATCAGGCGCTGCGTTCGCTCAGCGAGAAAATGGACATTACCTATTTTAAGAGGGACAACGGCGAAATCGTGGTTCAGACAACCAACGGCATTACCCTGCTTGACAATGATCCGCATTATCTGTCGCACAACGCCGTCGCACAGGCCAGCCCTACGACAACATACGCCGCAGGCGGCATCGACGGTATTTATGTCAACGGGGAAGACATTACCGCTTCAATCAAAGACGGTTCAATCAAGGGGCTGATTGAAGTGCGCGACGTGATTTTGCCTTCGCTGCAGTCACAGTTGGACGAGTTGGCGGGAGCCTTAAAGGCGCAAATCAACTCCGTTCACAACCAAGGTACCGCATATCCCAATACGCCCAGCGAACTGACCGGCACCAGAACCTTCATTGACCCAGACAAGCAGCAAATCAAAATTGCCGAGGGCGACGTTCGTTTTGTGATTTTTGACACCAACGGCAAACAGGTTGCCACAACCTCGCTTAAAGGCGGCATCGGGTTTGACAGCGGTTCGATTTCCGAAATGGCGCAAGAAATTCAGGACTGGTTGCGTTCAGCCGACGGTCCTAACCTGCCCCAAGCGGAAGTCGGCGTTGATAAAAACGGCAAGCTCTTTATTAATACGGGTGACAGCAACTACACTTTCTCGATTATCGATGAAGCGGGTTCTGCCGCGGGAACAGCCCAACAACCGGCCAAAATAGAGTTTGATTCCAACGGTAACGGTTTATATGACCGCGAGTTTGAAGGCTTTTCAAGCTTTTTCGGCTTAAATGACTTCTTTGTCGACAACAGCAGTGAATCCGTTTATGATTCCAAAGTTATGAGCCGTTCGGTCAATCTGGGACTTAAAGATACGGTAACCTTAAGTTTTTCCAACAGTTCGAGCGGACTCAACTTCGGAACGATTACGATCAGCCCGAACGACAGTCTGCAAGACATTGTAAACTCCATTAATGAAAATCCGGCCCTGAACGGACAAATCAGTGCCGCTTTGGTTCCCAACGGAGACGGCTATATGCTGCGGATTTCAAACGCTTCCGGTGAACAGCTTGAAATTGCCGAAAACGTAGCTCCGGGCGCACAGCCATCCAACCTGCTGGAAAAAATCGGTTTACAGCCTTCTAACGTCAATGCGGCAATTTCGCTGGACATCCGCAGCGATTTGCAGACTTCGCCGGAAAAAATTGCGGGCGGTTCTCCGCAGTTTGACAGCGCAACCGGAGAATATGTCCAAAGCCCGGCAGCCAACAACATCGCCAATGCCTTGGGCGAAGTATTCTCGGCTTCGTTTGACTTCAAACAATCGGGAACGATTGCGCAGACCAAAACCAGCCTGTCCAATTACGCAGCAACGTTTGTCGGCAATATTGCCTCTCAGACCAGCAACTCGGAAGCCTCTTTGAGCTATCAGACCGAACTGACCAATTCCATTTCGTTAAAAGAAGCGCAAATCAGCGGCGTCGATATTGATGAAGAATTGGGACAAATGATTATATTTCAACAAACATATGCGGCTTGCGCCCAGGCATTCACCGCCTCCAAAGAAATTTTGGATATGTTGTTGAGCATCGTATAATAAGGAGATTTTACCATGGTTAGAGTTCCTACTTACGCAAGTTATATGTCGCTGCTGAATCAGACGATGAACACCAAGTCCATGCTTGATTTATACAGCTATCAGTCTAATACCGGTATCAAGTCTCCCACTTATGCCGGTTTCGGGATGAGCGCGTACAGCATTGTCAGTCTGGAAGCTTCATTGAAAGTCACCAGCAATTTTATGGAAAACAACAAAATTTTAAATACCGAGTTGGAAACGATGAATACGGCGATGGAATCCGTGTCAAAATCAGTTAGCGACTTTAAAAGTATGCTGAACTCTTTTTCCGGTATGGATTTGGAATCGCTGACCCCGGATTACACCGGCGGCGAAATCAGCTTTACCAGCAACGATGACGTTTATCTGGGCAAGACCCTGACCCTTGACGGCATACAGTATACCTTTGCCGACAACGGAAACGGAAACAACATTGACATTTCCGGTCTGACACCGGGAAGCGACACTTATGCCCAAGACGTTATGGACGCTCTGAAAGACAAAGTCGGAGCCACCAATCCTGACTTTAAATTTGAAGACAACAAGTTCAGTTTTCCGTTGTATACGGTGAACGGTTCGTCTTCAGTCCTGAACAGCGAAGGCGTTAAAACCGGTGAACCGCATACGATGAGCCAGGATCAGTATCAAAGCCTGCAGCAGCTGCAACGCCAAGCTTTTGCCACAATGTTGCAACTGGCTGACAGCCTTAACGTTTCGGCAAACGGAAAATATCTGTTCGGCGGCGGAGAAGCTTCTGAAGCTCCGGTCAGTTTTCCGTTCACCACACTGGAGGAATTTCAGCAATATTACGACGGGATGAACATCAAGTACCCGACCAACAGTGCCGCAAACCTGACCAGCAGGGAAACCACCGCAGAAAATACCGGCTCGCTGACCATTCAGAAAACTGAAGGCAATCAGGGAACAATCACCGCAGAAAAAACCGGCGGATTTCTGACCGAGGTTTTGACGTCCAATGCCGAAAATGCGGGAACCCTCACTTTCAATCAAGACGCCAACACCATTAATGCAACGCAATACGGCGCTTTTAATACATTAAAGGCGGGTGACACGCTGGTTCTCGGAAATACCGGAGCCAACAACGGCGCTTATGTCATCAAATCAATTTCCGCCGACGGCAAAACCATTACGCTGGAAGACAGCACCCCGCTGAAAGCCGACGAAACAGCCGGAGACGGCGTAAAATTCAGTACGTCGTATCCAATCGGTTCCGTGATTGAAATGGACGGGTTTGACAAGAACATCGCTACTCAGGTTCAGGTTACCGGAATCAGTGATGACGGAACCACCCTTTACATTACGGCGGACCCCAACCGTCTGCCGGAAACGGCAACAACGGTTCAGGCATCCAGCAAGTGGAGCATGAGTTCGGAATCATATTATAAGGGCGGCAATCTGACATCAGAACGGCGGATTTCGAACAATCAATCGATTACAATGGACATTACCGCCAACAATCCGGCCTTTGAAAAGCTGTTTCGCGCGCTCGGACAGATTGCGCAGGGTAATGTTGTCGATACCCGTAATCCGGCCGACGATTTTGACGGACTTATCAATGACCAGAACCCGGTTGACATTGTCGACGAAGCCGTCAAGCTTATTCAGGATGCTGTTTACAGCGGCGGCAACACTACCGGCGAACTCAATCCAGATTTGTATACGGTAACGGCCAAAATAAGTTCTAACGCCGTTTTGCTGAAAACCAGCGACAGTAATTTAAAGTTGGTTGAAAACAATCTGGAAAACAGCGTAAGCGATTTGAAAAACGTAGACCAGACCGAAGCAGCCGTAAAAGCTTTGATGGCATTGAACAATTTGAACGCTTCTTATCAGATGCTCAACAGTATTTTGAATACTTCGCTCCTGAACTACTTGAAGTAAGACAAAGGGCTGACTACTTATAAAAGGAGGATTTTGTCCTCCTTTTTTTGTTACAGTGTTACACGAAAGCAAGCCTAAAAAAACACCTCCGTTACCGGAGGTGTTTTTTCTTTACAGGCACTTGATATATTGCCAATTGGTCGAGGTTGAGGTTTTGCAAACCAGAGCCGTCGTATTCGGACAAGAGGACGACGAATAGCTCGGACCGTCACATTTACAATATTTTCCGTAAGTGACGTTGGTCTCTTTATCTACGCAGACATCACTTTCGTCCAGCCCCAGAATTGATCCGCAGGATGCCGGCGTAAATGTCGGATCGCTTCCGGATACCGGTTTGGAACGTTCAGAACAGACAATGTTCCCGGAGGCGCCTGCAACCTCAGAAGTATTGATATTTTTGCAGGTTGCGTCGGTTTTGTTATAAGCTGTGGGACAGCGGCAAACCTTATAACGGGTTTCAGTCGCGCCTCCGGCAAATTCAAAGGTTTTGCCATCGCTGAGTTCATTGGGTTCAGGACAATTTTCGCGGGTATATTTCCAGGTACTTTCAATGTCAGCTTTGGGATACAGACAGGCATATTTTGTCGGCTGGTCGCATCCGGGACTGCAAGTGCTGTAGTTTTTGGGATGACCGCATTGTCCGACAATAGCCGAAAGGCTGGCTATGCTGTATGATGAACAGTCTGACGGAACACACTCCGGTTCGGGACAAGAGCCTGCAACATATTTGGTCGACTTGGAGCCGTCGGCATTAATCGACGTGCAGGAATCCGCACCGGGCTGAATATTGGAGGTACAGGTTACCGTATATGAGCTGCCGCACAGACAAGCCTTATAGCGTGTGACAGACTCTCCGTCGACCGTCGTCGTACAGCCGTTGGATAATGTATATTTGGCCGCATTGTTGGCATCGTCTCCGTCATCGGTTCCGTCGCATTTGTACTTATAGGCTTCACCGCAACCGCAACTTTTGTACTTTTGAGTCTGAACCTTCTGATTTCCGACATATTTTATCTCGGTGCAAACCTCGCTCTTATCCGTGGGAATAGCTCCGGTTTCGGCACAGGTTCCGTTGGGGTAAGAGACATTCTCAACGTTGCAGCCGGCATACATTCTTCCTTCTACGGTGAGAACGGCGGCGCCTACCGCAAAGCGGGAATAAGGAGCATAGGCGCGGGTAAAGGCGTCTTTGGCCAGAGACCATAGTTTTTGCCGATTATTCATATCTTGCCTTTCGCTGTTAAAAGTTTTATTAATTATTATGGTTTATAATAAAAGCAGTTTATTCAGATTGCAAAGATTATTTGCTGTTCGTGCAACCGATAAGGAGACCTTTCTTGAAAAAGCTTCTGTTTGTTTTTGTTACGCTGTTAGTGTTAATTGCCGCGGGGTTGGCCGTTTATGTGGCTTCCATCGACTGGAATCAGCATAAAGACAAAATCGCTCAGCAGTTTTCCGAGCTTACGGGAAAAAACATTGTGTTTGAGGGACCGGTGTCTTTTCGTATCCTGCCGTCTCCTTATTTGAGCGCCACGAACGTTAAAATTTATAATCCGGGGGCAGTGAAAGACGTGCCTCTGGTGGAGATTAAAAAGCTGGTGGCCAATTTGTCGCTGGTTCCTCTGCTTAAGGGCTGTCTCTTATACACATCTCCGAGC
>ENA-UAGS01000185-UAGS01000185.1-human-gut-metagenome-genome-assembly--contig:-NODE-185-length-10213-cov-3.461311_pt1 | contig 10213 bp, 8 predicted proteins | sample MGYA00243409_ERZ654340 | MGnify/ENA primary metagenome ERZ654340 (study PRJEB26926, sample SAMN06165097) | human gut metagenome | biome: ENVO:00009003; feature: ENVO:2100002; material: ENVO:00002003...
ATCTAAACCCTACACTTATATATTAGGAGGAGAATAATATGAAAGCAAGCCACAGAAAAGATGTTATAATCGCCAGACTGATTTTTGCAGCAATATGTCTTTTTCTTATTGCCCTGATTGCTACAATAGTGATTACCGTTACCTCAAAGGGCGGCAAAAAAAAGGAGCAGGACAAGGTACAACAGAATGTAGTTAGCGAAAGTGAAACTGACAGTGCCGGCGATAGTGATACAGAGATAGGCGCCATATATCTGCCACAGCAGACTACAGAGGGTACCGAAAAAACTTACGTCACCACTACTAGCAGTGTAAACATGAGAGAGAAGCCTGATAAAAATGCAAATATAGTTGCTGTTATAGGACAGGATGTGAAGATTGAGTTTGTATCAGAGGATAATGGCTGGACACAGGTTATCTTCCAGGGGCAGACAGGCTATGTCAGCTCTGACTACGTCAAGTCAGATATGGCAGACAGCACTACAGACAGCGGCACATCAGGAGATGCAGATAGTGCTGCACAGTCACAGTAATAGATACATGGTGAGGTAATGTATATGACAGGAATTATATGGGCATGTGCTGCAACGTTTATTGCAGCATGTGTGCCTATTTTGGCCAAGGTTGGAACTAAAAAGACAGACCCGGCGCTGGCGGGAAGCATTGCCGGGATTGTTTTATGTGCGTCTATATTTTTTTACAGGAAAGATAATATAATGGGAAGCAGCCTGATTGCACTCGGCCAAAGGAGCGTTATATTTATACTTCTGGCAGGGCTTGCAACAGGGCTTTTTGGCATCTGTTTTTTTAAATCCATATATGATGGCTACACATTTCAGGTTACAGCTATAGTTAAATGCAGCTATATAATCACGCTTGCAGCGGGATTTTTTCTGTTTCATAACACCCCTGACACTTTTGATTATATAGCGATTGCACTCATGATTGTTGGAACGGTTATTTTAAATTTGGATGGAACAGGTATTTTGTTTGCGCTTCTTGCTGCAGTTTGTGCGTCGGCAGCGCATATTCTGGTGTCACTTGGCGAGATACAGCTGGATAAGGGCTTTATTGCGTTCTGGTGTGTATTTATAGGAACGCTGGTGCTTATTATATTTACTATTGCAACAGGAGGCATGAAGAAAATCGGATCCATGTCATTTGTTGATGGTATATGCCTGATTCTTGCAGGCATTGCATACCCGTTAGCATATGATTTTTATGGCAGGGCAGTTTCAATGTCCGGCAGCTATGCAGGGTATATTTTTAATTTGACGATTATTGTGATGATGATATGCTCCAGCGTGATACTGAAGGAGAAGATATCGGGAAAGAAATTCCTGGGAGCATGCATTTTTATTGCAGCATTGTTTGTTATAGCATGCAACTAATAGCTGAATATAGCATATAATGATTAAAAAGAGGTTTTTTGATGTTACCTTTTTATAAAACATTTCCGTTTATGGATTACTATAAAAATGAGGAGGCATTTGCAAAGGACCTGGGGATGATAAAGGATATGTATCCGCTTGATACGGCGATGATACAGTCCGCAGTAGAGCAGCGCATGGATGAGCTGGAGTATGAGGGCAGTTTTATCTATGATGAGGTGCCTGACAGGCAGCGTCTTTTCGATGAGGCAGACAGGATTGCCGGCAGATTTATCTCAGAGCAAAGCAGCAGGTGCTTTATCTGTACAATAGCGGGCATACTTTTTAACTGTGAACTCTGCAGACGCAGATGCAGATACAGAAGGTACCAAAGATTCTGGTAGATATAAGGATATGATTTTATGAGTAAGAAAGTGATAAAGCCGATAGTACTTATAGTAGTATTTATTGCAGCATTAATTACATTTTGCATAATTACAAACAAGGGAAATAAGGATATGACCACGAAGCAGGCGGATGCAACGCTGCCGGTTATGTCATTTAATCTGGATAAAATAAAGATAAACACCCTCCATGGATATACTACTGAGATGGATCCGACAAAGATGCGCGATTGCGTTATTCCAATTTCGGATGACAGGAAGCTCTCATTATCCATTTCAACATATGGCATGGCTGTTGACAGGATATCATACAAGATCAGAAGCATGGATGGTAAGAGGCTGGTGGCCGATGACGAGATATCTTCTTTTTCTAATAAGGATAATACTATTCAGGCGGACATAAGCATGCCGAATGTTATGGATGAAAATACTGAGTATCTTTTGGTGTTTACCATCACAAGCGGTCAGGATAATGTATATTATTACAGCAGGATTATGCAGACCGATGGAAAGGCAGCTGCAAAGGTTGTTGAGTTTGCAAAGAAGTTTCATGATGAGACGTTTATAAAGGATGACAAATCCTTCTTTACAACATATATGGAGACAACAACCGGTGACAGAAATACGCTTGCACATGTGGATCTGACATCTACGGTGAGTCAGATTACCTGGGGCTCAATGGCCGCTGCACAGTATACGAATCCTGTCATAGCCCTAAAGGAAATAAACGATTCTTATGATGTGGTCACAATAGACTATGTGATGAGCTGTGTGGACGGTAAGGGTGAGACTGAGTATTACAATGTAAGAGAATATTTCAGGCTGCGCCAGACGGAAAGCCGTATGTACGTGCTCAACTATGAGAGAACAGCGAATCAGATTTTTAACAGTGAAAACAGCTTTATTTCGGATTCGGGCAGCGTAATACTTGGCATCAGAAGCAGTGAGGCAGAGTACAGGGCCAATGAAGCAGGCAGTGTGATATGCTTTGTCCAGGAGGGAGATTTATACTCCTATGATATCAACAATGGAATGATAATCAAGGTATTCAGCTTCAGGGACGCTGAGGGCATTGATGAGCGTGAGAACTGGAATCATCACGATATAAAGATTGTCAGTGTAGACGAAGCGGGCAGTATTGATTTTGTGGTATACGGATATATGAACAGAGGCATCCACGAGGGAGAGGTGGGAGCCGGTGTGTACCATTATGACGGTCTGGCACATACTATAGATGAGGAAGCGTTTATTCCTTCTAAGACATCATATGAGGTGCTAAAGGCTGAGATGGGCAAGATGCTTTATCTCAATGAGAAGAATGAATTCTATCTCATGATGGATGACAGTCTCTATAGGATTAATTTAGGCTCGATGTCAGTAAAGAAGGTGGTTGAGGGCTTGTCTACAGGCTCTTACTGCGCATCGGAGAGTAACAGATACTTTGCATGGGTGGATTCTGCAAATCAGTACTCATCAAATACCATAAAAGTAATGGATTTAAAGAGTGGCAAGACCTTTGAGGTCAAAAAGGGCGACGACCAGTATCTGCGTCCGCTTGGCTTCATAGGTGAGGATTTCATATATGGACAGGCGAATGCTGCTGATGTGGTCTCTGATGCAGCCGGAAACACAACATTTCCGATGAATGGCCTTATTATTCTTGATACATCTGACCAGTCGGAGCTTAAGACATATACTCCTTCGGGCGGCTATGTCGAGAAAATTTCTGTGGATGGATATACGGTAACGATAGATCTGATTGCACAAAACAATGGTGTGTATGCAGAAATCGGTCAGGATACCATTATGAACCGGGAGGCTGATTCGAAGCAGAAGATAGCTCTTGATACGAGCCAGTCCGATACAAAGCTGACGGTCAGCGCTATTAGTATAGCGGGTGGTAAAAAGCCGGATAAGCTGAAGCAACTGACAGCACAGATGACTATAAATTCGCATGATACTGCTGTTGATTTAAAGTTTGATGACAATACAGTCCATTTCTATGTTTATGCAAAGGGGGATGTGATTTTTGCATCTGATGACATCTCGGATGCCATAAAACAGGCAAATGACAGCATGGGAGTGGTAATTGACTCAAACCAGCAGTATGTATGGATGAGGGCAAGAAAAAATGCAGTAAATGCATTTGCGAATATTGCATGTAATGAAACCGATAAGGATGCTGACAGTGTCGTGAAGTCAGTAAGTGCAATGCTTACTTACAATGATGTTACGGTAAGTGTGTCTGAGCTGATTGGAGCAGGCAGCAGTGCTGTTGATGTACTCAAAAACAACCTGCCGGACAAGGAAATCCTGGATTTACAAGGAGTGTCTTCTGAGGATATTATCTTTTATATCAGCCAGGGCAATCCGGTATTTGCGATGACGGGAAATACGTCGGCAGTGCTTGTAACAGGATACTCTTCAAATGGAGCTTTATATATTTATAATCCGGATAATGGCGCAACAACATCGATGAGCTATGAGGATGCTGACAGAATGTTTTATAATGGTGGCTTGCATTTTATCACGTACATGACAAAATAAACAGAATAATGTTGTAATAATGCTGATTTTGTGACATTAAATGTAAGCTCATTAGGTAAAGTTTAACAGAAATTTTCCTAAGGATTGAAAAGCGGTTACAATTGGGATATATTAAATAAGTATGAAATAGGTTTAATACTTTTTGTTTAAGGAGAACGTATGAGTAAGAAGAGTATTGTCGTTACAAAAGTATGTGAAGGTCATGACAATCCAATCGCAGAGCTTGTTCAAGTGGCATGCAAGTTCGATAGTGAGATTACATTGGAGAGTGACAATCGCAAAATCAATGCAAAAAGCATCATGGGTATTATGGCATTTAATCCTTCAGATGGAATGACTGTTGATATTGTTACAAAGGGTGATGATGAGCAGGAAGCTTTAGTTGCAATTGAAAATTTTTTAGTATGTGAATAATGAGCATGAGGAGGAAAATAGTATGCGTAAAAAGAATAACTCAAAGACAGTTAAGCAGGCAGTAAAGCCGGTTGAAGTAAAAAAAGAGGAAACAGTGGCACAGCCGGTTTCAGAGCCTAAGGCTGATGCAAAAGCCGATGTAAAGGCTGAGGTAGAAAAAGCCGTAGAGAAGACAACCGAGAAGGTTGAGAAGGCTGTTGAAAAGACAACTGAGAAGGTTGCTGAGAAGGCCGCTGAGGTTAAGGCTGATGTAAAGGACACTGTTAAGAAGACAACAGCAAAGGCAGCAAAAGCTGCAAAGACAGCTAAAGAGGCAAAACCTGCAAAGAAGGAGCCGGTAAAGCCGGAGATTATTGTTCAGTACCAGAACAGCGAGGTTGATACAGCAGCTGTTGAGGAGCGTGTTAAGGCTCAGTTCGTTGCTGAGGGACACAAGGCAGGCTTCATCAGAAAGCTTAGCATCTACATCAAGCCGGAGGAATATTCTGCATACTATGTTATAAATGATAAGTTTTCAGGTCGTGTAGATTTATTCTAGTCAGACATTATTAGGGAATACATATTTTATCAAGTGCATAATAAAAGCCGATACATTTCGTGGATATACGGTGTATCGGCTTTTGCTTTATGTATAGGTATGTGTAAAAGCAGCTGTATGACAGTTTAAATGCATTATGAAATACTTAGTGGACAAACAAAAAAGGGTAACAAAAAAGCGGGTGATGGGAATCGAACCCACGTATCCAGCTTGGAAGGCTGGTGTTCTACCATTGAACTACACCCGCAGAGTTTATCGGGGTGACAGGATTCGAACCTGCGACCTCCTGGTCCCAAACCAGGCGCTCTAGCCAAGCTGAGCCACACCCCGATATGCTGTTTTGCCGTTTCGTTTTTGTTGCCTCACCGAAGCGACTCCGATATAATATCACCCTATTCTATACTTGTCAACACTTTTTTACATTTTTTTTAAATTAATTTTTCAAATACGATACATCCCGCGTTTTTACGATGTTTTTGATAACCTGAAATAACAGTTTTACTGACTCCTTAAATGATTTATTAACCGCACTTTCTGCTGTAGGAAATCGGGCAAGAATAAAGGCGGTTTTATCGCAAACCGCCTTTTAGTGGACTAGACGGGAGTCGAACCCGTGTCCGAAATACAATTCCCTGTCCTTCTACGAGTGTAGTTTATTATTTAACATTCCCTCTGCCACACGATAACAAACAACCTTGTAGTTTCAGTAGCTTCATGATACGCCCGATGGCTCAAAGCTTTGCCAACGTCGTTTCTCACATAGTCGAAGTCTGGATCCTAAAGTGTGAGTGCTCTAGGTCAGACTGCTGCCATTAGGCAGCGTATGCTAAATTATCTTCAGCGTTTAATTTTAATTTGGCCATTTAACGCATCGCCATACGACTCGCTTCTCCAGCTGCATGTACCCCGTCGAAACCTTTACTAGCCCATATTCAATTTTTTTTGCGGGGTACATGCAGCTACGCTCCATGTTCTCCGCTCCGCTTCGGTCCGCCCAAAGCCAAGGTCCACCGGACCTTGTGGGCCCCGTCGAAATCTTTACTAGCCCATATTCATTTTTTTGCTAACCAAGATTTCTGATTTTGAAATCTCTCTGTGCCTCTCGCTTTTGATCCTTCTTGGCTATGTCTGCTCTCTTATCATAAAGCTTCTTACCTTTGGCAAGTGCTATCTCTACTTTGACCAGACTCCCCTTAAAGTATACCTCCACCGGCACAATTGTGAAACCCTTTTCCTTCATCTTTGATGAAAGCTTCTCGATTTCCTTCTTGTGGAGCAAAAGCTTTTTAGGTCTGAGTGGATCCTTGTTGAAGATATTTCCCTTCTCATATGGTGTGATATGCATGCCATACAGGATAATCTCACCGTTCTCAATACGGATGAACGACTCCTTTATGCTGCCCTTTCCCATTCGAAGTGACTTCACCTCAGTTCCTGCAAGTGAAATACCGGCTTCGTATTTCTCAAGCAAAAAGTAATCGTGATAGACCTTTTTGTTGTTGGCTATTAATTTCTTTGGTTCCTTAGCCATGTCGGTATCTCCTTTCCTCAAACTGCTTTACAATACTAACACATTTTTTTACAATTGCCAATATCTAAAACGCAAATTATTGTAAACCACTGGTTCACATTTCTGTTTATTTACACTATATAATATATTATGACATCTTTTTCAATAAATCTATCGCACAACGACCGACAAATAACAGCTAATCAAATAAGTATTGTTAAATCATAAAAAATTTCGTCATTATTGTCATATTATTCCGCCAGTTTAAAATCAATTGTACGCATAATTTTGTCAGTACTGTCCACAACAACCTTGATTTTTTGTCCAAGCTTGTATCTCTTATTGGTGGCTGAACCGGCTAGCTCATAGGTATCCTCGTAAAACTCATAGAAATCATCTGTCAGGTCTGTCACGCGCACAAGTCCCTCAACTGTATTTGGAAGCTCCACGAAAAAGCCCCACTCCGTGACACCTGATATAACTCCTTCAAAGCATTCACCAATATGATTTGACATGTATTCACATTTTTTAAGCTTGACTGTTTCACGCTCTGCCTCTTCTGCACGTCGTTCGGTCTCACTTGCCTGCTTTGCAACAGCATCGAGTATAGACTCATAGTGCTCCCTGCGATTATCATTCATCCTGCCGCGGATATTTTCCTTGATGATACGGTGTATCTGCAAATCAGGATATCTGCGGATTGGTGATGTAAAGTGACAATAATAATTTGCCGCCAGTCCAAAATGTCCTGTACATGCTGTTGTATATCGTGCCTGTTTCATAGAGCGCAGTGTCAGTCTGCTTATCAGGGATTCTTCATCTGTGCCATCCACCTTCATCAAAAGCTTCTGGAGTTCCTTTGGGTGTACCTCATCAGCTCCAATATGAAGCGTATAGCCAAAATTATTGATAAATGTGGAAAGCTTTGCGATTTTTTCCGAATCCGGCTTGTCGTGTGTTCTGTATACAAAAGGTATTTCCTGCCAGAAATAATCCTCAGCCACAGTTTCATTTGCTATAAGCATAAAATCCTCAATGAGCTTTGTTGCCACATTTCTGTCATACGGCTTTATATCTATCGGATGACCATCTTCATCGAGCACGACTTTAGTCTCCGGAAAGTCAAAGTCTATAGAACCTCGTTTCATTCTCTTTTTGCGTAGAATTGCTGCAAGCTCTGCCATTTTTTCAAACATAGGCACAAGCTCCTTATATTCTTCAATCACAGCGGCATCCTTATCTGCAAGAATCTTTTTTACATTTGTGTATGTCATCCTGCGGTTTGTCTTTATGACTGTCTCTGCAATCTTATGATCGATAACTTCACCCTTTTTATTTATTGTCATAATGCATGAAAGAGCCAGCCTGTCACATCCCTCATTCAAGGAGCATATGCCATTTGAAAGCTCTCTTGGAAGCATTGGAATTACTCTGTCTACAAGATAAACCGATGTTCCTCTCTTAAGTGCCTCCACATCAAGAGCACTGTGCTCCTGCACATAATTCGACACATCTGCTATGTGTACTCCAAGTACATAATTGTCGCCATCCATGTATAAAGACACGGCATCATCAAGATCCTTTGCATCTTCTCCGTCTATCGTGACCATCATCCAGTCGCGCAAATCCATCCTGCCGGCCATATCCGCAGGTGTCACATCCTTTGCCACATTCTGCACCTGATGCATGATTTTCTCCGAAAAATCCACCGGCAGATCATAAGCCTTTACTATAGAAAGAATATCTGTACCCGGGTCATCTATATGTCCGATTATTTCAACAACCTTGCCCTCCGGCTTTTTGCCCTTTTTACCATAGCTTGTGATTTCAACCACTACCTTATGGCCCGACATAGCACCCTTTGAGCGTTCCTTTGGTATAAAAATATCTGTGCCAAATCTGGTATTGTCAGGCACTGCAAAACCAAAATTATCACTTGCCTCATAGGTGCAGACTACCTGCTTCATGCCTCGCTCTATGACGGAAACAACCTTTCCCTCCTTGCGGCGTCCTGTTGTGACAGGTGAGATTGTAATCTCAACAGTGTCCATGTGCATCGCACCATTTACATACTCTGCAGGGATAAAAATATCATCCGGCTCTCCCTCCACAGTGACAAAGCCAAATCCCCTTTGATGCGCTGTGAATACGCCGACTGTCTTTTTAATTTCCGACTTTGAGTATTTCCCGCGCTTTGAGAGTGTTATCCTTCCCTCTGCCTGCAAATCCAAAAGAATCTGTTCAAGCTGTGGTCTGTCCTCTTTTTTTACTCCGAGTACTATGCAAAGTTCCTTGATTTTCATCGGAACATACATGTCATCACACATGAAGTCATAGACCATCTTTTTTCGTGTTTCATATTTATCTATATTGCTCATTATCTCTCCTTTTCCTTGCCCCATCTGATTTCAAATGCACAGGCTTTAAATAAAATTTCCTCCATTGACATTTTCATCCTATGAATGTTGATTTTATATCACATCAACCTGCAACGAAAACCTCGAATTTCATCATCTGGATGTTGATGCGATAAAAAAGACTGCCGATTTCTCGACAGTCTAAGTATTTACCATATTCCCATATTTAAAGCAATTGAAATAATAAAGAAAAGAACAACACATACAATGGTCGCTTTAACCAGACGTCCTTCCTTTGAACGTCCCTTGTTCTTGCCCCAATATGTATCAGCAACTCCGGCAATAGTGCCAAGTCCTGCTGACTTACCCTCCTGGAAAAGAATAACTATAGTAATTACTAAACTGACGATTATAAATAATACCGATAAAACAATTTTTAAAGTTGCCACGATAAGACCTCCTAATTTCAATTCTAAATAACAGAACTAATATACTACGTTTTTATTGCACAGTCAAGAGTTTTATACTGTATGTAACAGATTTTCACACTTTATGCAATGGATTTTATTAGTTTCACGCAATAAATGTATCGCTATTTTTCACTTTCATCTGCTGTACCAATCATTGATGTACAATTCGGGCATCTTGTTGCCGCAATGGCTATCTTGCTCTTACAGTATGGGCACTCCTTTGTGTCCGGCTCTTTTTCCTCTTTGTGTCCAAATCTCTCTCCTGCCGCATTCATAGCCTTTACAATGCAAAATACGATGAGTGCCATGATAAGGAAATTGACTACAGCAGTAAGAAACTTTCCATAATACAATGTAGCTTCCCCAAAGAGTTTTACCGAGAACTGGTCAAAATTCATGCCGCCAAACACTCCAAGTATAGGGTTTATAATGTCATTGACCAAGGATGTGACTATGCTGGTAAATGCACCACCTATGATGATACCAACTGCCATATCCATGACATTCCCTCTGCTGATAAACTTTTTGAATTCATTAAAAAAATTTTTCATCACTAGTATCCTTCCTTTTTTGCTCTCTTCTTTTGATAATCTAAACCATTTTTTA
>ENA-UAGS01000193-UAGS01000193.1-human-gut-metagenome-genome-assembly--contig:-NODE-193-length-10036-cov-5.485522_pt1 | contig 10036 bp, 5 predicted proteins | sample MGYA00243409_ERZ654340 | MGnify/ENA primary metagenome ERZ654340 (study PRJEB26926, sample SAMN06165097) | human gut metagenome | biome: ENVO:00009003; feature: ENVO:2100002; material: ENVO:00002003...
ACGAGATGCTCAGGAGTCTCGTGGGCTCGGAGATGTGTATAAGAGACAGTTCTGGTACAGTCTGTTATATCTTTTCTTCTGCCTTCTGCTCAGGGTGCCATATAATGCTCTGCTCTCTTCTGCCAAAACGTTCTGAAGCTCAGGCATTTTTTCTTCTGAAGCATTATTATTTCTGTCTTCTTCATCATACCTGCCGTTAAACTGTACATCAAAATTTTTTACAGCATTCCCTGTTTTTTTCGCGGCCGATGCAGTAAATCCGCTCACATGTCTTATGACTGTTCCACCTGTTTTTATTGTACGCTCCGTGGTTCTTATTTTTGATTCCTGTGCCGTTATTACACGCATGTCATTTCCCCCGGTTTAAATCACAGATAAAAAGTTTCCTTTGAAATGTCAGTCTCTTCCTGTTTCTTTTTCTTTTCTGCCTGCTTATGGAAATTTGTATCAAAGGATGCAAACAGCGGATTGCTCTCACTCATTCTCGCATCCATCAGATATACATTTCCGCGCCATACCAGTACCCCGCAGCCTTCAGTATTTTCTTCAAGTGCCCTAAACTCTGTTGGTGAGAATTCCTGAATCTTGGCAAGATTTGCTGCATCAAGCCCACCCTGGTCAAAGAACACCTTGAACGGACAGTTTGAGAACATGTCTCTCAGCGAAGGATTTTCAAGCACGTGTGTAATATTCTGGGCGGCAAGCGTAACTATGGCTCCAACCTTACGGTATGTCTCAATTGCATACAGAAGCTGTGCTGCCGTAGTTTCTTTCTCACACAGCACCTGTGCCTCATCCACAATCAGGTGGAGTGCCTGCTTTGTTTCCTGGTTTGTATCAATTCTCATGGAGAGAAAATGCATTATTGTCAGCATGCACGGCTCCCATATCTCCTTGTCAATATTTTTTAGACCGAAGCCTATAAGCCTGCTGTTCATGTCAAGGTTCGTTTCATGCGCAAACATGTCGTATACACCTGTGGTGTAATCCTCAAGTGAGTCGACTATCTCCATAATTATTCTCTTGTCTTCAGTAAACTCAACAGTATCAATCTGTGCTTTAATTTTTTCCCTGAGCAGCGGCAGCGTCGGGTATTTTTTCTTCTTTGCATGTTTTGAGGTCTCGTTAAAATATTCCTCATACATAGTCCTTACTGCACGTCCGACATAGTTCATGTGGATTCTGGTTACAACAATATTTGTCATGACTGATGCACAGAACGAATTAGAAAAGTTTGTCATCCTTGCAATAAATTTATTCCGAACATTGCTGTCACCATTCTCCACATAGTCAGGAATCTCATACGGATTCATATAAATTTTGCTCTGAGGTGTAAAATCAAAATACATTCCGCCTCTCAATGAGCGTATGAATTCCATCTGTTCATTATTCGGGTCAAGTATAATCACATCATCATCTGTAAACAGCAGCGGCTGTGCTATCTCCGTTTCCTTAATGAAAAATGATTTGCCGCTTCCTGTATGTCCTACCATAAAGCCATGAGGTGCAGGAAGAAGTTTTCTGTTACCGTATATGAGATGCTTAGTCGTTTTATTGAGGCCGTATACGGTTCCGTTTCTGTCATGAACATCTCCTGCATAGAACGGCTGGAAAGCTATAGCTGACGAGGTATATAAAAACCTCATATGATTTACCTGACGTCCACCTATCGGAAGGACAGTGTTTAACGCCTTAAGCTGCCTGTGGTAATACGGTTCAAGCTCATAAGAGCTTCCCTTTGCCTTCTGTTTCAAAATATCCACCCTCTGTGTCAGCTCCTCAAGTGAATCTGCATACACCAGCACCAGAAGCCCGAGAAAAACTCCCTCCTCATCATTCTCATCAAGCTGATCCATGTCATCTTCCAGGCTCGTCTTCTTTTTGGTCAGGCTGTAGCTTGTAGTTGCTCCAAACTGCTTATTATTGTAATTTCTTGTACGTTCCTGGGCTATTACCCTTTCGTTATTTGCATGCGCATTTTCGAGTCTGTCATGAATTACATTCTTTGGAACACGCTGCATGTCTATCGTAATGTATGTCGGAAAAAGTACATCACTTAAGCTGTGTATTACCTTGTCCTCTGAAAGAGACTGCCCAAATGCGGTTCCCACAAGCACTGATACGTATTGTTTATTATTTATAACCATGTAGTCGGTATCTGACTGTATCGATGCCGGAAGTATCTGGTTTTTCCATCCGCTGTCATGTGGTGATATTCTTGCTGGAGGAAGGCACTCTTCCCCTGCCCGTAACATCCTCGACAGCAGCACCATTCTCTCTTCTGCAGACATTTTGTATATCCTGCTCCTCAAGTTACGAAAAATGTTTGACAGTGTAGTGTCAATCGTTGCAAAGTATGCTTCAGCTTCTTCCAGAGTATGCGCACGGCATGTCACGGTAAGAATCATTGTCTTTCTGATGTCTCTCGTTCCTTCATCTATCTTCTGGTTAATCCACTTTCCTATTCCTTTTTCTATCACAGGATATTCCTGTCCGTTAATTGGATTGAATATCTCATTCACAAATGAATCCAGGTCTCTCTGTTCGTTTGCAAGTGTAATCTTAAAAGGTCCATCCAGAGATTTAAGCAGTGTCATTATCTCCAGCAGTGTGCTGTCCTTTTTAGCGGTATCCTTATTTACATAATTGATATCCTCGAACATATAGCTCTGATCATACATTGCTTCACCTGTCATTGGCTCAATCTTAAAGTTGCCGTTTTCATATGCCTTGTCAATGCAAAGCCACTCCTTGACGCTCCGCGGAACCTTTACTACCGGCACGCTTAAAGCTCTTCCCTTTTCAAATTCACTATTTGCATCTAATTTTGCCATTATGTTTCCTTTCCTTTAAATCCCAAAAGTCTGTTTCAGGAATGAGTCTGCACCTTTTACTCCTGCAGCTGTCAGCATCATCATGAACATATTTTCAATGCATCCGGTCGGCAGGATTATGTCAGTAAGAATGTTGTCTCCCAAGAAATCATGCAGGTTCAGCTTCGAGACCAGTACCACGAACATCACTATGACAACTATTGAAAATGATTTACTGAGTAATGTTTTAATCCATGCTCCTGCAGCATTCTGTATTCCCGGTCCTCCGGGAATACACGAAACCGCAAGTGGTCCCGTTGCTGCAAGCATGTATAACTGTATAGTTCTGCCAACCATTGTGATAAATATGGTAGCTGCACATACAATCGCTATTATCAGGAAGATTATGCCAATAACCATCAGTACCATAAGCTGTACTTCATTGACCGATGAATCTTCCAGTCCTCTAAAATCACTTTCACCTATTATAACCCCTCCGGTTACTTTGGTTACTGAAAATACCCATTTGCTGAACCATAGTACCGAATTTATTGCAAGATTGCCGAGCAGTACCTTAATCAGCACATTGACTCCGGTTTCAATCGTCATGCTCTCCCTAAGGTTTCCAACCTGCCTGCATATGCCTATGTAAAAGAAAAGATTCAGCATTGTGGCTGCTATTGCCTGAAAGAACGGAAAAAGAGTACCACTGACATATGCCCATGCTGTAGACGATGCACCTTGAGGTGTATTTAATCCAAAACCAAGGCTGAATCCCAACATATAATTGTATAGCTTAACTCCAAGAGTATATAAAGGTGCAAGGCCGCTTGTAATCCAGTCCATTAAACCACTCCCTTACATTATTGCTGTCAGTATCTGCGGTGCCATTGCCATAACAAAACCGCCTCCAATACGTTTGAATGCGTTTGCCTGCATTGTACCCTCAGACCCCTGAAAGGCAATGCCCCACTCTGCAATTCCCCAGAGTGTAATTATTGAACCGATGGATGAAACAATTCCACCTACAAGATTCTGCAGCGATGTGAATTTTGCTGTTACAACATTTGCTGCATCCGCTGCGTATACCGGTGACACTTCACCTGCCATGATTACTGTAGTAATAAGCAGTGCAAGCATAACCTGGAAGAAACGTACCGCATCCACGTTCTGTATTCTGTACTTTACCATTTTTATATGCCTCCCTATTTTTTCTTTTTTGCAAGTGCCACAATGCCTACTCCGATAAAGCTCAGCAGGAGCCATGAACCGAAGAATATCATTCCCATAAACTGTGCCATATCCGGCTTAAATTTAGCAAGCAGCGCCGTCAGCAATAATGCAAGCATAAATGCTGCTACAAATGTAACAATGAAACCAACTGGTATTTTCTTCTTTCTGTGCATAATAATTTCTCCTTTTTTAAAAAACGCAGAGCCTCACAGCCCTGCGTTAATCATTGTTTGTAGGTAATTGGGTAACCCCCTAGTGTTTCTTCTTTGATACTGCTTTCTTCCTGAAGAATGAACAGATAACTGCCATTACTCCTGCTATTCCTGCAAGTACATACATAACCACTGACATGTAATCACCGGTTTTTGGCTTTGGCGGAGCAATCATTGTAATGGTCTGGGCTGCATCGTTGATGTCATTGTGTGATGCAATGGCATAAGCGCCATCTGCAGTCACAACATCAAGCTGCTCAAATACTACAAGCTGCTTTCCTGTCATGCCTTTTCCGTTGAATCTGAATGTCACGTCAACTACGCCCTCGGTACCTGCCGCTGTAAACTCAGTTACTGCAGTTACTTCCTTTCCGTCAATCACAAGTGCTTTTCCTGTAGCTTTGTCCATGAGCTTTCCTGTTACTCTGTAGGTCTGTCCCTGTACCAGATTCTGGTACGCTACTGAATCTACAATAGTAACGCTGCTGTCAGCTGTTGAGCTGTGATCCTTTCGCTCACCATCGATTGCTGTAGTTCCAATCTTCGGCACATAAAGTGTCTGTGCCTCGTCTGTAATGTCTGCATGTGTCGCAATGAGATTATTCTCATAGTAGACATCCTCAAACATCACAATCGTTCTTCCTGCAAGAAGGCTCGCATCAAATGTAAATACCACATCCACTTTGCCTGTTGCTTCCTTCGCAACAAACTCTGCCTCTGCTGTGACATTGTTTCCGTTTGCAATAACCGGTGCTCCGTTTGACTTGTCTACTGCAGTTCCGACTACCTTATACTTCTTTCCTGGTACCAGGTTCCGGTACGATACAGTATCGACTATCTTTGCACTCTTCTCAGCATAAAACATGCTGGTGCCTGACTTTGCATCCTTTGCTGTGGTCTTAATCTGTGGCACGCAGATGGTCTGGTTCTCATCACTGTAATCTTCATGTACCGCAATGAGCACCTCTTTAACTTCACTGTTGTCGGCTGGATTGTTATCTTCATTATCTACCTCGACCTTGTTTGATGTGTTATCTGTTTTATTCTGTGTGTTTTCTGACTCAGATGCCTTCTGTGTATCATCAGATGTCTTGTCCTTGCTTGATGTATCATCAGGGTTTGCATCAGCATTATCCGCATTTTTCACGAGATAAAGCTTCTCAAACAGCACCATTGTCTTTCCGGCAAACTCCTTTGCACTGAATGTAAACTCAACATCCACAGTGCCGTCTGCTGTTTCAGGTGTAAATACAGCCTCGGCTGTGATATCCCTGCCGCCATTCTGCAGTGGTTTTTTGCTGTCCTTATCCATTACTGTTCCTGCTACCCTGTATGTAAGGCCCGGGATAAGGTTTTTGTATGTTACTGTATCTTTTACTTTTACATCATCCCCTGCATTTGACAGATGAATGCCTGTCACCTCATCAAGTGCCTCTGTTGCAATGGCTGGCACGTAAATGGTCTGTGCCTCGTCATTTATGTCAGCATGTACTCCTACAAGCCTGTTCTCATAACGGATTTCCTCAAACATTACAATGGTCTTTCCGGCTAAATTACTTCCGTCAAAGATGAAATCAACATCCACTTTTCCGTCTGCTGTATCCGGTGTTATCTCAGCTTCTGAAGTTACTGCTTTTCCGTCTGCATCCTTAATCACCTTTCCGGTTTTCTTATCCATCGCTGTTCCTGTGACCTTATATGTCTTTCCAGGAATGAGATTTGTGTACTCGACAGTATCCGTGATTTTGATATCCTTCTCAGCATATGTGAGCTTTGTCTCTGTCTTTGTGTCTGTCGCTGATGTCTTTACTGATGGAACATAGATAATCTGTGCTTCGTCGGAAATATCAGCATGCACACCAACGAGCTTGTTGTTGTAGTAAATGTTTTCATACATTACCACAGTCTTTCCTGCAAGTGTGCTTCCGTCAAATACAAACTCCACATCGACTGTTCCATTTGCTTTTTCTGCCTTAAATGATGCCTTTGCGGTTACATCTTTTCCTGCATCGTCCTTTAATGTCTCGCCTGTTGTCTTGTCTATTGCAGTTCCTGTTACAGTATATTTCTCACCCGGTACCAGATTCCGGTACGCTACTGTATCAGTAATGTGGATGTCCTTCTCTGCAAGTGTGAGCTTTGTTGCTGTCTTTTTGTCAATGGCTGTTGTCTTTACTGATGGGATATAGATTGTCTGTCCCTTGTCATTGATATCCTCATGGGCTGCAATCTCTGCCTTTCCATAGAACATCTTTTCAAATACAACCACTGTTGTATCATCAAGACCCTTTGTATTGAAATGGAAATCTACTGTTGTTTCTCCGTCGGCTGTATCCGGTGTGAAATCAGCTGATGATGTAACGGCCTTTCCGTTTACTGTCACAGCCTTGCCGGTACGCTGATCCATGAGTGTTCCGGAAACGGTGTATGTCTTTCCAGGTACCAGATTCCGGTACGCTACTGTATCAGTAAGAGTCACATCACTGCCTGCAAGTGACATGTGCGAGTCAGTGTCCTTATCCTTAACACTTGTAAAAATGAGTGGAATGTGGACTGTCTGTGCCTCATCATCAATGTCTGCATGTACTGCAATCAGCTTGTCCGTGTAGTAGACATTCTCGAAGAATACTACTGAACGTCCGGCCATGGCTGTTCCGTCAAATGTAAACTTCACATCCACACTGCCGTCTGCTGAAGCTGCTGTAAACTTAGCTGTCGATACAAGCTCGTTTCCGTCTGCGTCTGTAAGGGGCTCTCCTGTTTCCTTGTCCACGGCTGTTCCCCTGACTGTGTATTCCTTGCCCGGTACCAGATTCCGGTACGCTACTGTATCTGTGACAGATACTTCCTTCTTTGCCTCACTCACGTTAATTTTAGAGCTGTCATCAGTGGCTGTTGTCTGTGCTGCCGGAATGTGGATTGTCTGGCCCTCATCATTAATGTCTTTATGCTCTGCAACCTCCACATCCTCAAGAGTAAGTGTCTCATAAACTACAAAGCTCTTTCCTGCAAGTCCTGTTGTATCGAACTCAAACTTGAGCTTCTTTGTGCCCGATGCACGTCCTGCCGTGAAAGCCATCTCCTGTGTGACAGGCTCTCCGTCAACAAGCAGCTCTTTTCCTGTTTCTTTGTCCATAAGCACACCGCTTAACGTGTATGTCTCACCCTTTAAGAGGTTAGTGTATGTTACTGTATCGGTGATAACAGCCCTGCTGTCTGCAAGTGTAAGGTGGTCAGCTGTCTCACTGTCTGTGGCTGTGGTGTGGATTTCAGGGAAATAAATAGTCTGGTCTTTATTCTCCATATCCTCCTCTGTAGCTGCCACGTAATCGCCGTATGTGAGCTTCTCGCATACAACTACTGTCTTTCCGCCAAGTGCAGATGAATCAAAGTTAAAGTGCATGTCGAGCACCTTCTTTGTTCCATCAGATGTAAATGTCTGTGAAGCTGTCACCGGATTACCGTTAACCATGACTGCTTCACCTGTGTCCTTGTCCATGAGTGTGCCGGTAATTGTGTAATCCCTGCCTGCCATGGTGTCTGTGATTGTTACTTTGTCAATGATGTCTGTATCTGCCGATGGCTTGATAATCTGGTACTGTGTCTTTGCATCAGATGCCTGTGTTGTGATAACAGGTGTTGGCTCTGAATGGTTCTCGATTGTACCTATATCAACTGTAACCTTGTCTCTTCTGATAGAGAACTCGCCCTTATAGAGGATTTTTCCCCTGTTGTTGTCACAGGAAAGCTCCTCAAGTGTGTAATCACCATAAGGCATTGCTCCAACCGAGTCATCGACCTTTGCACTGCCATCTGCGGAAGAAAACCACAGTCCGTCATACGCACCGCCGCCGTTTGTGTTCTTTGAGTGTGCGTTCCAGCTGCTCTCTGAGCTGAAATAACCGTTCTCATCAGTTTTGATGATGTGGCTCTCTCCGGTGCCTTTGCATGTAACCCTGAATGGAATGTCGCTCATTCTGTTCTGATTGTCTGTGTCAATCTTTGTGAGCTTGAAGTCACCACGCTTGATTTTGTCGCTTACCTTAAAGGTGTTGCCGCCTTTTAACTGGGCAAGATTGCCGTTCTGTGTAATCTGGGCTACATATTTGCCTGTAATTTTTGTTCCGGTTCCGCCAACCTGAAGATATGCACCTTCAAGGCTGTAGCCTTCAGGAGCTTTTGTCTCTTCGATTGAGATGGTACCGAGTGGTAAAGTATTAATTCCTGAAGCACTATATAAAGCATCTCCAGCTACAAAATAATCATTAGATAAAACTGCTCTATATACCTTATTTCCACCTTTTGTTGTTATCTCCTTTGTCTGAATTATCCAACTTCTAGTAGGATTTGCAGGTAAATTAGAATTGTTATAATAACCATCATAATAATTTACTGTAAACTGTGCACCTGCTAAACTTGCACCACCCTGAACCATATCTCCAGTCTCGCTATCCACCTTGTTAAGTGTTATCATTGCTGGATCGTTTGTAGGTGTATCTGATACACTGAGAGCTGTATTTTGTCCGGCTGTTACAGTAAATGACTGTACCGAACTATCAAGTGCATATCCTGCCGGTGCTGTAAGCTCCTTGTAATAATATGTTCCGGCATTCAGTGAAACAGCAGCTGCATTGCCGCCTGCATCCGTTGTCAATGTAGTAACCTGAGCTGAACAGCCTGCATCAGAATAAATTCCGTATACAGCTCCTGCAAGTGAATAACATGAGTTCCCTGATGTGATTCCTGTGTTAGCTGACGTCTTGCTTAATGAAACTGTACCTGTCGGTGTGTATTCATAACCGAGAATGTTCTGGGTTTTTCCTGTTTCAAGAACAAAGATTTTAAATGAATCCGGAACCGGCTGCCATGTAAGTTTAAATCTTGGAGCGTTTTCATTAATAAGTTCTCCGGCCGTATTAAACCCAAGTACATTCTGATATGCCCAGTTTTTAAATGAAGAATTACAACCATGCATAGCTTCGCCACCTTCATAAGAAGCTGCATCTGCAAGGATAATGTGACTTAAAGCAATGTACTTGTCATCATCCATTGCACTGCCGTCATACCATGTGGCAGGAAAATTGCCTGCATTAAAGCCCGGTGCTCCCCAGCAGTAATAAGCTATATGTCTTAAATTTTCCGCTGCTGACTCATCGCCAGGAGTCTTCATATAAGTTGCTACATCGTAATGCTTTGTATACGTTCCTGCAGCTGGAGTTTTCTTGGATGGTGTTATACAATATGCATAATTGCCTCCTGCTGACATTTTTCGTGTCTCATAACCGGCATATTTAGCTGACTCATTTGATACCACAAGCTCAATTGAATCATCCGCCGCTTTTACAGGTATGGTACCTGTCCCGGTTGATAATGTTGGCACCGATAATATAACTGCCATGGCCAGTGCCAGCACTCTTTTAAGTTTTTTCATGCTTTATTTTCTCCTTTATTTTGTGCATTAAAAAAGGACCGGCCGTTATGGTCAATCCCTGTACTCTAATGCTTATGGAGGCGCCCGCTGCATGATGTTTGGACGTGATATAAGGTTTTTCATCCTGCCCTCCTGTTAAGCTGTGTTAAATTTTTGGCTTACAATTTGTAACAAAAAAGGAACTGCACGAGACCTCTGTACAATTCCTTTATTATCAATTATATATTACACTACCCTGAAAAAGATATCTACTACCACTTACTACCACCCTATTTTGTGGCACCGCATCCGCTGCACTTCTCGCCATACACATACTCTGTATATGCTGGCTTGTCAACTACCCATGC
>ENA-UAGS01000214-UAGS01000214.1-human-gut-metagenome-genome-assembly--contig:-NODE-214-length-9430-cov-4.766827_pt1 | contig 9430 bp, 10 predicted proteins | sample MGYA00243409_ERZ654340 | MGnify/ENA primary metagenome ERZ654340 (study PRJEB26926, sample SAMN06165097) | human gut metagenome | biome: ENVO:00009003; feature: ENVO:2100002; material: ENVO:00002003...
ACGAGATGCTCAGGAGTCTCGTGGGCTCGGAGATGTGTATAAGAGACAGTCTTTATCTAATGCTGAATTAAAGGTATTAATAATATCCTTTATTGCTTTATATTCCTTTTGTTGAAGAGACCTCGCTGCTAATTTTTGCTCTTCCGATAATTTTTCAGAAATAAATAAAGGAAATACTAGACTACTATTTATTGAAACATCAAATTCCCGGTTCAATAAACGTTCGTAATTCATCAACAATGCATGACATTTGCTATCAAGCAAAATATCCAATTTATAACTAACTCCAGAACCGTGTTCAATTTCGTTTCGCACTACACGCAATAAATCAACCAACGATGTAAATGTTTTTATTTCGGCATCATCTAATTGAATATTTGGAATGCTTTTATACGTTTTTAGCAAATCAATTAAATTTTTTATTTTATTCTTTCCATCTACCAGCAGAATAGAACCCTGAGCATCTTTTTCATAAAGTTCATTATCAAAACCATACTTTTTTATAACTGAAATAACCAAAGATGTAATTGCAATAAACATTTGAGGTATATAACTTGCGGCTTTTCCTTGTGTATAAGGACTATTATAATGAGCTATAGCGGATAAAGCTGATGCCATCGATTTTTCAATCAATAAATTAATTTCACCATTTAACGGGCGAGAAGTTTGCCTTAATAATTTCTGAAATTTATCTTTACGAGGAAGTTCCCGAATAACTTCATAAACTTTTCCATTTTTTTGAACATATAAAGCAAGCTGGCTCCCTAAATATTTCTTTGATGTTGCTGCAGAATATGAGGTTGCTTGCATGAATTGAGTTAAATTAAACGTAGCATTTCTTTGCAAAAACTCATAACAATTATTAACTTTATCTAACCCAGGCATAATAACCTCCTTTATTTTGCAAACATCACAAGTAAAATAGGAAATTTTATATATCTTACACCCACAACATTAAATTAAAAGCTTAAACTTTATTTACATCTCAACTTTATACCAATTTCTCAAATCTCTCCGCCAGTCTATAAGTTCTCGCTTTTTTTGATTCATTGGCATATTGCAGAAAACCTTCAGCAATCCATTGACGAAGCAAGGCTCTGGCAGATTGGGCGGAAATGCCTAATATATCCGCGATTTGCGTACTATTGACTTCTTTAAATTCTGCAAACAGTTCCAAAACTTTCCGCTGTTTTATATCAAGTCCGCGTAGTAAAGGGCTTTTATCTGCCGTAAATCCTTTTGTCTTTTCATCTTTGGCATGTTCATTAACCTTATCAAACGCGTCAGCCACACCGGCAATAAAATACTCCAGCCAAGAAGTTATATCAGCTTCGTGCCGCCCGTAATAATAATTATGATGCGGATGTATCTGCAAAGCGTCATAATAGCGGATTAAATCCTTGGCATAGTATTCTTCCAATGAGTAAATACCTTTTAGTCCGTAACCGCCTTTACGCATAATGAAACTTGTCAAAAGTCTGGCCGTTCTTCCATTCCCGTCATAATAAGGGTGGATGGTTACAAACTGATAATGTACAATTCCTGCTACTAACGGCACCGGTAAATTTTCGGCATTTTGCACCCATTGGCAGAAATCCTGCATCATCTCAGGCACATCTTTAGCTTCCGGCGGCAGATAAATTTTTGCACCTGTCTCGCTGTCATAAATCGCATTCTGATTATCCCGATACGGAATTATGCTTTTGCCAGCTTCTACCAAACTGTGAATATTGGCAATCAGCCTTTCGTCAAAAGAACGATTGGCGACAACAGCTTCTTCCATGGCATTCCACGCCTTATAATATGCCTTGACTTCCTGCTCGTCTTTCTCTCTCTGCGGTAATTTTCGTCCTTTCAAGGCTTCGGCAACTTCTTTTCCTGTCAGACGATTTCCTTCAATCTGCGTTGAATAATGAATTGTTGCCACTTTGGCACTTTCCCGTAATGATAATAAAAGCTGCGGCGATATGGGCTGATTTTCAAACTGCTGTTTAATAACTTCAATTTTTGCCAAGTTTGCAAGCATTTGAGCTGTTACTGTATATTTAGGACTGAAGGCCATGACTATTTCCTTAACATTATTTCAATATTAAAATAATATTATTTAAATATTAAATCAACATTAAAATACGTTATTCTTTCATATCAGCCCTTTCAAAAACAGCTCCTAAGACTTCAAGATTTTTGATTTTAGCCTTTAGCATTTTATTTTGCATGGTGCGAAGCGTATAAAAATTCTTGCTTTTATTGGCTTCCATGGTTCTGACGACAATCTCAACTTCTCTGCCTGTATAGCAACGCATTGCACGACAGGTTTTGTCGGCTAAATATTTATGAGCAAAATACAGAGCGGTGGCATCTAAGCAGATGTAATAATCTTCAATCATTTTTATTTTCCTTTGTTATGGCTTATATAATAAAAATATTGAAAATCAGTATTTTTTAGCCATTATCATCTGTCTTAAATCATCGTCCATGCTCTCAATAATCAGATACATTTCAGCTAATTCATCAGGGTGTTTTTTCCTAAGATTATAAAGTTTGGTCTGCCATTTTATAAGACAATTATTTGATTCTGAATAATAGTTGTTTTCGAAAATTGAAAATTCAGGCACTTTGCTAATGCGAAGTGCTAATTTTTTATCAAAATTCCAAAGAAGTATTAGCCTCAATTTTTTGGAGGCTTTATATGAAACTTTACAATCGATTATCTTCATTCTATATTGTTATAAATGTCCCCAAATGTCTGCGAAAGCGGATAGGGAAAAGTCAGATTTGGCGGTCTTTACATACGAAAGATAGACGCATAGCTAACCTTAGAGCCGGAATGATAAAAATGAGTGTACACAAGCTATTTACCGAAGAACAGATGAAAGAAGCGCAAGAGATTGATGGGATGCTTAGAGATATATCTTGTGATGGAATTGGTCATTCAGAAATGGATTATACAGAAGATTTTGCGGAAATGGTGGCTTATGAAGCTTGTCGAGAAAAGGTTAATTATGCAAAAACATATTTAGTATCTGAGATGATAGAAGAATATCAACAAAAATTGAAAATATACAGAGATACCTATAAACAGGGAGATTATAAACTAGCGTATAATGCGCTGACGGTTACAGTGGCGAAACATTACTATCCAATGCCTACTGATGAAACAATGCATATTGCTTTAAATGCAATGATGAGGGCTGAAATTCAGTTTTTGGAGTATGCAATAGCTTATATTAAAGGTAGCCGTCAAAATTTGGTTGGGCAGTTAATAACAGATGTTGATGAGTATGTTGGTAGTCGAAAAGTGTATCCAAGTACTCCTGACGTGTCCCAAGTTCAGGAAAGTGCATTTAACTTAGTCGAATTAACCGAACTTTATAATAATGACATATCTCGTGACAATACTTCTGATGAGCAGAAAGAGAAAGTTTTACTTAGGATGAAAGTTGTTGCTGAAGTTATGGGAGATATGTCAATTAGTAAAATTACCGATAAAGATATTGAAAATTTTATTAGAGAGATAAAAAACCTACCGGCACATTATGGTAAAATGAAGTTGTCAAAGAAACTTACCAATAAACAGGCTATTGAGATGGGTAAAAAAGATAATAATATTCAAAAAATTTCAGTTGGTACGGTTGATAAGTATGTATCATCCCTGAAGACCATTTTGCAATATGCAACGATGAAAGAGTATATACCAAAGAATCCATTTGATAAAATCTCATTGCCAAAAGCTGATAAAAGGAAAGTAAACGAGAGTAAACGACTGCCTTTTACACTTAAACAACTGCAAGCAATATTTGAAATGCGGGTGTTTAAGAGTTCCAGAAATTATAAATTTTGGATTCCAATGCTTGCTTTATATACAGGAGCTCGATTAAATGAGCTTTGTCAACTGCTTGTTAATGATATTAAATTTGATGGAGATGTTGCTTTTTTTTCAATCAATGATGATGGCGACAAAAAGCTTAAAACATCTGCAGCGGTGCGTATAGTGCCAATTCATTCAGAGTTAGTTAAAATGGGCTTTATGGATTATGTTAAGGAAATGAGAGAAAAAAAGTCGGTGAGGCTTTTTCCTGAGCTTAAGAAAGAGAAAAAAAGTGGCCGGTATTCTAATGGGTTTAGTAAGACGTTCAGGAATTTATTACAGACTGTTAATCAGCAGTTTTCGAATGAAAATGATAAATTTGTTAAAGGTAAGCATTGTTTCCATTCATTTAGGCACAATTTTAGAGATTGTCTTCGTGAAAATGAGTGTAACCAAGAAGCTGTAAGAGCGATTCAAGGCTGGGGAGGTGATCCAACCGATCTTAGTAACTATTATGGGAAAGGCTTTAGTGTGTCGAAGCTTAGTGAAATCTTGGAGAGCAAGCTAGTTTATCGGGGGTTGGATTTGAGTTGTTTTTATTTGTAAAAAATGACTTCCTTTATATTATTTAACTTGATATTTTGTTGGTTTTGCATAATATTTCTATGTGGTTAGGTTAATGATAATCACGAGTATTATTAAGATATTAAGAGCTCATATTTTTCGGACTTTCATCAAGTCGGAGCCTAGTAGAGTTGTCGGTAGGTTATATCGGAAAGCTTCTAAAGAAAAATATGTATCCTATACCTGCACTTGGGGAATGGTCTTAGACCTTTTTGTTTTGTGTGGTTATGGATAAGCTCTAAATTTTCACTTCTTATCTGTAGTCTGATTTATTCAGGCTTTTTTTGTTGCCAAAATTGCCCTTAAATTTTCCAAACAATTCTCCTAAGTGCAGGTTTATAAACCGTTTCGCTCTATTGCGAAGCATTTGTTTAACGTCCATTGGGAGAGAAAATAAAATGACAGAGTTTGATTCTAAAAAGAAGCTGAAAGAAGCGAAAATTGATTATACTTGGTATAATCAACATATAGAGCAGAAACTGCCCTTGCTTTATAAATTTCTGGGAATTTGCTATAAGCTGGACGTATACGGTGATGATAATCTTATTAAAAATGAATGTGCTAAGTGGGGTATGACATTTGCGGATAAACATAAAAGTAGAACTATTTTTAGGCTTGCGACCCAGTGGTACAATGTTGAGGACAAAACTTTTTTAAATGCCCGAATAGCCACATATGTAAGGGCGCTGGAAAGATTTAAAGCGGATAAAATTACTCCTGAGGAGGTTTATGAGAAACTTGAGGAGTATGGCATAGATTATTGGGCTAATCCACGTGATAAATTCAGAGAGAACAATGAAATAAAGAAAAAATCTTCTGCTAGGAGATGGAATCCAACTATTAAATTTACTAATGTTTTTGAAAAAAGCGATATGGCTGACAAAGATTTTGTAGCTTTAAAATGCGGTGAAAATATTCTTATATCCGCTGATGCAATAGTTTTAGGTGTTGTTGAGTCGCTTAAAGAGAAATTTGATAATATTGATTCCGCCTTTAAAACCGTTGTCGAGCAACGAAATAAGGAGGCCGAAAATGATAAAAATTAAGGCAACTCGTTTTATGACGGTAAAAGATATTGAAGCAGAACATACCGGACGGATTGATACCTTAAAGTCGGAGTTAAAGTGTTTTAAGGGAGATGAAAGTCGTAGAATTAAATTACAGGAGCTTTTGAATAAGTTCCAATGTTCTGACTTAAAAAAAAGTTTTGCTGATATTCGATATTCATCACAAGAGCAAGTGTCGATATTTAGTCAGGTGCTAAGACTTATAAAATTGTATAAAAAGTACTTCAAAAAAGATGGGGTACTTGTCACGGTGAATTGCTGTGAGGGCAAGATGCCTAATAAAATCCCTATTTTGTTGACTTATAAGGAACTTTTAGAGTTTAACCCTAAAACCCCAATTAATACTCTACGCACACAACTTGAGGAAATTGATGGAGCTTTCGGTTTTATTAGTTTTGAGGTTAAGTTTAATGTGATTCTGAAGAAATTTATACCGCATTTCCATATTGTAGTCTTGGGCGTTGATAAAAGAGTTATTACAAATTTTTTCAAAAAAAGGTATCCAGAGGTTCATTCATTCCGAGTTAGCAGAGGTGATTTCTGTTGTGCTAAGGGTAAATCGCCTATGGTTTATTATCATAATCAGGAGCTAAAAATTCTTGATTTTAGGGATATAAAAAAATCACCTCAAAATGTTGCTTCTTATATTTGTAAGTTTAAGACTTATCAAACGAATTTTTATCAGCAAGGATTAAAACTAATTCCGTATGCGAAAGGGAATAAAAAAAGGAGTTCTAGACCTGATGACAGAGTGCATAATTCGCATCTGTTATTTTTGGATAAGATGAGAAGAAGTGATGTGTTTTCGGTATTCGGTAAGGATGCGATGACGAAATTCATCACTAAGTATAAGCAACAAAACAGTCTTTTGAGTACTAAGATTGAGCAAAAGAAGCACTCAACTGATGAATCGGCATCTTTTTTCTTTGAACACAATACATACTCAAAACCATTAAACAGTAATAAGGATGTGTTAAAATTATTTGGCTTTGACAAATTAAGAAAAGAGCAAAAAGAGCCTATAAAATATATAAAAGAAAATAAAGCTTGTTTGGTAATTCTTGCGACAGGTTCTGGTAAAAGTTTTATATTCCAAGCTCCTGCATTGCAGATGAAAGGTATCTGCATTGTAATTACACCTCTAATAAGTCTGATGAACGACCAAACAAGAAAGTTAAACAAAATACATAAGGATTTAGCGGTTACAATCAATCGTGAAGTAAAAAAATCTAAACGACAGAAAATTTTGCAAAAACTATCAAAGGGCAAGTATAAGTTTCTATATGTGTCTCCAGAGATGATTTTGAATGATGAAAATTTGCAAAATGTTCTTAATAAACTTAGTGTTTCGATGATTGTGGCAGATGAAGCCCATTGTATATATTATTGGGGATACGATTTTAGACCTTGTTATGATAAGATCGGTGAAGTGCTTAAGATGTTTCCTAAGGCAAAATTTATGGCTCTGACCGCAACAGCAGATAAAATGACCCGAAAGACTATAAAATCTATGACGGAGGATAAACTAAAAGTTTTTAAAGGAAAGCTTGACCGTCCTAATATTGACTATGGGGTGGTTGAGAAAGAAGGCGATGGAACTAAACAGTTGATGAAAATACTTAGACCATACATAAAAAATGGTAAGGTTACGGATAGGGTAATTATATACTGTAACCACGTTGATATGACGGAGGCGGTGCACAATTTCTTGAAAGATAGAGGCATTGATAGTTTAGTTTGCACTGGTAAGACCAAAGAACAAATGAAAACAGTACTTAAGCCGTTTCATCAAATGCCCTGTATTGTGGTTGCAACGTCTGCTTTTGGTATGGGTATAGATAGGAAGAATGTGCGTTGTGTGGTGCATTTTGAAATGCCGTGTAACTTAGAGTTTTATTATCAAGAATCTGGTCGTGCCGGTCGTGATGGAAAGAGTGCAGAAGCAGTGATGATGGTGAGTAAGGTAGATAAAGAGATTGCTAAAAGGGAATTTTGCAGTAAAAGTGATGAAAAGCTTAAAAAGTTTGCAATGGTTGAAAATTATATAAAACTCCCAAAAAGCAAACGGCGAGATTATTTGATAAAAGCTATATCTTGATTTTAGGGGTGGTGTGACACTGCCCCTTAAATTTTGATTCTTTCAACTATACTTGATAGTAAGGTTTCGTTGGTGTTGTAATATAGGCTTGTGGTTTGGATATTGCTGTGATTGACGAGGGTTTTTACGGTTGCGATGTCTATGCCGCTTAGAAGGCTCTCTGTAATAAAATGACGTCTGCCGTAGTGTGATGAACATTTTAATCCGAATGTATTGTATATGCTGCTAAAAATGCGACTGATGGAGTTTCTCAAGTATGGTTTGTTGGTCTTTTGCGATGTGAATAAATATGTGTTGGGAGTAATGGACTTGGTTGAGCTTAACCAATCGATGTATTTTTTTAGCTCTGATTGGAGCTTAGTGTTGAGGTAATATGTGGCTTTCTTTTTGCCTTTATTTTTATCGTTAGATAAGGTTATTATTCCCTTGATAGTGTTGTCGGTGTTCATAACATCCTTAATTTGTAAATAGCAGAAATTCACACATCGCAAGCCCATAAAACTTAGCTGAAACATCATTTTAATTTGTCTGCTGTTGTTTAGTGTTTCGATATATTGGAATATCTGCTTTATTTTTTTGTCGTCAATAATGGCTCTGTTTATCATCTTTTATCTCCTTGCAATGAATATATTTATTAGGATTGTTATTGAAAAGTTGCATTTTTTTATCATCAAGAAAAAGTCTCATCGTTCTTTTCGTTGGTTTACAACGGGTTGTGTTAATAATGAATAAGTTTACATATTGTTATTCATTTACACACTCTCGCTTTGATAACATACACGTCATTCTTGCTGATTTGGTGAATTTGCGGAATGTTGCGTATCGGAATTTGTTTAATATATCCGCTGTCAAGGAGCTTGATTGAACTCTTAACCTTGTCAACTGTCGTCCAATGCGAGTATTTTCCCTCTAAACCGATTAAAACGGCAGTATCAGGCATTTCTGAATATCGTTTAATTTGATTTATCACTTCATCAACCGACAGTTTCTTTCTTAACAGAGGGCGGGAAACCTTAATGGATATACCGAAATCAATTTTTAACTTTTCATCAATACAGATAAGATACATTTTTAGTAGAGAATTTTCTGTTCCGGTTAAATGGACATCCAATAATTTGCCGCAATTTTCCAGATTTATATAAATAGCATTCAACAACTCCCTTTGATACTCCTTAGAAAGATGTTTTAGCCCACTGACAGCTTTTGTGGTGGAAATGACACTTGCGAAACATCCGCATAAATAGGTAAAGCCCTGATTGATGATTGCTGTCAATATTCATCTCCACGCATAATGGTTAAGACTCGATTTGTGACATTCGGGTCGCTGGGGTCAGGACTGAAATAGTTATAATCGGCGTCGTAATAGTCGATTTTCCAGAAGTACGTATCATTTTTGAAATTTATTGCACCGAAGTCGTGTTCTCCATAAGGGTCATTGTCCTCGATAAAATTATCGAATGCCTGAACTTGTTTCATAAGCTCATTTCGGTCATCATCGGTTAGTGATTGCACGCAAGGGGTAATAACCACCCGGCCACCCTGAAATGACTTGCGAAACGAATCGTTTAATTGTCTGATTTTTTCAATATTCATTTTCTCGCCTTTAAAATAAAAAAAGAGCCTCAACACTAGGTTGAAGCTCCGATTGTTGGATTGAGATGTAATTGACTCTAACCAATTTATTTTCAGTTCATTAGTTAAGAGCCGTATCATTTTACACCTCACTTTCAAACATACAAAACCTTTGCTGCCCTTGCTAAAAAACAGCTTTGTACACGGTTTCGTATCTGTCTCTTATACACATCTCCGAGCCCACGAGACTCCTGAGCATCT
>ENA-UAGS01000233-UAGS01000233.1-human-gut-metagenome-genome-assembly--contig:-NODE-233-length-9164-cov-4.389395_pt1 | contig 9164 bp, 10 predicted proteins | sample MGYA00243409_ERZ654340 | MGnify/ENA primary metagenome ERZ654340 (study PRJEB26926, sample SAMN06165097) | human gut metagenome | biome: ENVO:00009003; feature: ENVO:2100002; material: ENVO:00002003...
TTATATAACAAAATAAAAAATCGGACAGGTAGTTATAATTTTTGGGACAATACATATAAATGTACAAACTTTGAAAACAGAAAGCGAGGAAAAGGGTATGTTTATCAAGACAATAAAAGTAAAAAAGCCAACATTTGCGGTGATCGGGGCGGTTCTGGCGGCGTTGGCACTGTTGGCGGTGATAATAGTGACAGTGGTGAGGATATCGTCGCCTGCGGTGTACGAGATGAAAAGCGAAGCACAAAGACAGGCGTTTTTGAAAGAAATGGGCTGGGAGGTGTCTGACGAATACGATGAATGCAAGGCGGTGACCATACCGAAAGAATTCAATGAGGTGTATGAAAAGTATAATAAGCTTCAGAAGCAGCAGGGCTTTGACTTGGAGGACTATAAAGGGAAAACCGCTGAGGTGTATACATATACTGTGAAGAATTATGGGAATAAGAAGCAGGAGGTCAGGGCTAATCTTATCGTCTGTGAGGGACAGCTCGTGGGAGGAGATGTATGCTCAGCGGAGCTGGACGGATTTATGCAGGGGCTGAGGAAAAAGTAGGCGTCTGAGCGTGGAACGTCGGCATTGTGAATAAGGGTAAACTAATGCTTCATAGGTCGAAAAAACCGATACAAATAGTAATAAAACGCCTGCGGAGCATATCTGCAGGCGTTTGCTTTTGGTCAGGTTTTTTCGCATATTTGACTTTTGGCGGTATCGTATGCTATAATCTTTATAAGAAAATTGTCAGAAAGGCTTTTGCTATGAGACTTGATAAATTTGTTTCTTCACAGCGTAATGATATTTCCCGAAGCATGGTGAGAGAGCTTTGCAGAAAAGGTCAGGTGACTGTAAACGGAAAGGTCGCCAAGGCGGCTGATGCTAAGGTCAGCGAAAACGATATTGTTGCCGTAAAGGGCGTGGAGATATGCTATAAAAAGTTTGTCTACATAATGATGAACAAGCCGCAGGGTGTGGTTTGCTCCACTCGTGACGGAGAGTCGAAAACTGTCCTTGAGCTAGTACCTCCTGAGATGTTCAGGGAGGGACTTTTCCCTGCGGGCAGGCTCGATAAGGATACTGAGGGCTTTGTGCTTCTCACTGATGACGGAGCTCTCGCTCACAGAATGTTGTCCCCTAAGACCCATGTTCCGAAAACCTATTTCGTCAGACTTCGTGACCCTTGGCAGGAAAATTATGCTCAGGCATTCGCTGAGGGCATGACTATCGACGGCGGAGAGAAATGTCTGCCTGCGGAATTTTCCGCAAGTGTGAACTGTCCCGATGAATGTACCGTTGTGCTTCATGAGGGTAAGTATCATCAGGTCAAGAGAATGTTTGAAAAGCTGGGAAATAAAGTTGTTTTTCTTAAGCGGATAAAGATCGGAGAACTGCCTTTAGATCCGGATCTGCCTCTTGGAAGCTGTTTAGAAATAATGCACAAAGATGTTGAAAGATTATTGACAGCGAAATCGTTTAAATGTAAGTAATTACCTATTCTATGTGAATTTTCGTCAATATTCATAATGAGATATAATAAAGTTTAGTAAAAAAAACTCTTGCGGGTATGTTAAAAATTTGTTATGATAAAAGCATAGCTAATTAGGATATTAGTAAAATTCAAATAGGGAGGTCCTTTTTTAATGGCAAGTGTATCATTAAGGGAAATTTATAAGAAGTATGCAGGCGGCGTTATCGCTGTTTCAGACTTCAACATTGAGATCAAGGATAAGGAGTTTATCATCCTCGTAGGTCCTTCTGGTTGTGGTAAGTCTACAACACTTAGAATGATCGCAGGTCTTGAAGAGATCAGTGAAGGTGAACTTTACATCGGCGACAGACTTGTAAACGACATCGCTCCTAAGGATAGAGATATCGCAATGGTATTCCAGAACTACGCTCTGTATCCTCACATGACAGTATTTGAGAACATGGCATTCGGTCTGAAGCTCAGAAAGGTACCAAAGGATGAGATCGCAAGAAAGGTAGAGGAAGCAGCAAGAATACTTGACATCGCTCACCTTCTTGACAGAAAGCCAAAGGCTCTCTCCGGTGGTCAGAGACAGCGTGTAGCCCTCGGTAGAGCTATCGTTCGTGAGCCACAGGTATTCCTTCTTGACGAGCCTCTTTCAAACCTCGATGCTAAACTGAGAGCACAGATGAGAACTGAGATCTCTAAGCTCCATAAGAAGCTCGGTACTACATTCATCTATGTAACTCATGACCAGACAGAGGCTATGACAATGGGTGACCGTATCGTAGTTATGAAGGACGGTTACATCCAGCAGATCGACACACCAACAAATCTTTACAACGATCCAGTAAACCAGTTCGTTGCAGGATTCATTGGTTCACCACAGATGAACTTCATCGACGCTAAGCTCCTCAAGGTAGACGGCAAGTATGTTGTTGAGTTCGGTTCTGAGGATACAAAGACAACAAGAGGCGTTAAGTATCAGGTAACAGTTCCAGAGTCTAAGGTAGATCCTGAAGTTCTTGAGCCACTGGTTGATCAGGAAGTTGTTCTTGGTGTTCGTCCAGAGTGTATCCATGACGAGCCTGCATTCCTCGCTCAGGCTACAACAGGCGTTATCAACACAACTGTTGAAGTAACTGAAATGATGGGTGCTGAAACATATCTGTACCTCAACTGCGAGGGTATCCAGCTCACAGCTAGAGTTTCACCTCGTTCTGACGTTCGTCCACAGGATGAGCTTAAGGTCGCTATCGATCCTAACAGAATCCATATCTTCGATAAGGAAACTGAGAAGGCAGTTCTTAACTAATAAGAATTTTTATCATATTGATATAACCAAAAAGTACGGCTTTGTCCGTACTTTTTGTGTTATATGCGGTGTGAAACCGATTTCGCTATCATAGATTAGAAAGGTACAAATAATGAATACAAAAAAATTGTTGGCAGTGCTTGTGAGTGTTGCTATGTGCGGAGCGGCTTTTGCAGGCTGCGGAAATAATGCGGACAGCTCAAAGGCTGAAAGCAAAGCGGAGTCTTCAAGCTCGCAGGTCGAAAAAATGCCTGAAACTGACGAGGAGTGGACGCAGGCTATGTATGACAAGGCTATGGTGTCATACGGCAACACTTCTATGATGCAGAATGTTATAAAGAAAGCACAGTCAGGCGAAAAGGTCACTGTGGCGTATCTTGGCGGCTCTATCACTGAGGGTATTTCTGCCGGTGCAGACGGCTGTTATGCTAAGCTCACTTATGATTATTTTGCACAGAAATTCGGTACGGGGGATAACGTCCAGTATGTGAACGCAGGCCTTAGCGGTACGCCGTCTAAGCTTGGAATACTCAGGCTCGACAGAGATGTGCTGGCTTATGAGCCTGACATATGCTTTATCGAATTTGCAGTAAATGACGGCACAGAGACTGACTATCAGAACGCTTACGAGTCAATAGTCAGAACGCTTTTGCAGAAGAATATCACTCCTGTTCTGCTGTTCTCGGTGACAGAAAACGACCATTCTGCTCAGGATTATATGAAGCAGATAGGCGAGTTTTATCACCTGCCGATGATATCATACTGTGACGCACTAAGATATCTTTTCGCAAACAACAGAATGACTTGGAAAGATTTCTCTGACGATCAGTCACACCCTAACGATGAGGGTCACAAGCTTGTGGCTTCAATGGTGGACTACTATTTTGACACTGTTATGGACGTTGCGCCAGAGGGCGATTATGTTATGCCCACAGACACTGTTTTCTCTCCGCGAGAGGTGGACGCTCATATGTATGAGGGCGACAGCCTTACGCCAACAAGCCTTGGAAGTTGGAAGGAAGGCTCTACTATCGCAAGCTTTACAAATGGCTGGACTTACGACAACACCGGAGATAACAGCCCTATCGTATTCGAGTTCAAGGACAAAAAATTCTTGTACATGATATACAAAGAGGTGAAGCAGGGCGAGTTCGGCAAGCTTCATGTTAAGGTAACAGCAGACGGAGAGGTGTATGACGAAAGCGATTACGATACCATAAGTCCGTCAGGCTGGGGAAATGCTCAGATACAGAATATCGCCATGATGCCTGAAGCAACTAACTATACCGTTGAGATATCAATGGCGGCAGGCGATGAGGACAAGCATGGAGAAGTGCTTGCCTTTGGCTATACTGAATAGCTGTTTGAAATTTTAGCAAAAATAATAAGGCAGATGGTTTTTTAGCGGCTGTGGGAACGGCTTGCTCTGGAAAGCCGTCTGCCTGTTTTTTTGTGTATTTATGTGGCGTTATGTTTAGAGTTGTAGGGGACGGCGCCCTCGACGTCCCTCTTCGGGGAGTTGCGAGGTTTGAGTTTCCATAAACCATGTGGGTGAACTAAACGGGCGAACACTTACATTGTTCGTGCGTTGTTTCATAAATTGTTGTCAACAATAAGATAACAAAAGTTGTGTCATTGTCACAGAAATTCGTGAAATCAGGGTGGATTAACTGCATTTTTGCGTATTGCAAAAATCAAAAATAAATGTTATAATCAGTTGTGTATCACTATTTTCAGAAAGGCAGGCGGATAATGTGGCGGAAAAGATAAGCGAAAAAATACAAAAGAAAAAACCGAAAAAACTTATAAATATGATATTCTCACAGAAAACCACTATTATCCTGCTTCTTGCATTGCAGCTTATTTTCATTTTTATCATCTTCCAAAGCTTCGCTGTGCATTATGCCTATCTGCATATCGTTTTTTCTACTGTGGCTATCGTGCTTGCTATCTATATCCTTAACAGCAGCGAGAACCCTGCCTATAAATTGGCGTGGATAGTACCCCTTGTTATTGTGCCTATCTTTACGGTGGTGCTTTATATATTACTCAAAAATCAGTTTTCAACAAGAAAGGTCAGAAACCTTTATGCTAAGAAATCCGCCAATACAAGACCTTTCCTTAAAACAAATGAACAGATAATGAGCTATCTCCATGAAAGTGAGCCTGATTTTTATAAGCTTGCAAACTATGTGGATAAGTCGGGGGGCTACCCTGTCTGCGGTAATACCGAGGTCACTTATTTTCCGCTTGGCGAAGATAAGTATAAGGCTATGCTTGAGGAGCTTCAGAAAGCTCAGGAGTTTATCTTTATGGAGTATTTTATTATCGATGACGGTGAAATGTGGCGTGAGATAGTTAAGATACTTCTTGAAAAAGCTAAGGCAGGCGTGGAGGTAAGACTTCTTTATGACGGCATGGGCTCTCAGTTCACTTTGCCTTTCAGATATAAGAAAAAGCTTACCGAACAAGGGGTAAAATGCCTTGTTTTCAATCCTTTCCGTCCTATGCTTTCTACTATACAGAATAATCGTGACCATAGAAAAATTCTCGTTATAGACGGCAACGTGGCTTTCAACGGGGGCGTTAATATTGCCGACGAGTATATAAACCGCAAGGAGCGTTTCGGTCATTGGAAAGATACCGCCGTTATGCTAAAGGGCGACGGCGTTTGGAATTTTACCATGATGTTTCTGCAAATGTGGGAGGTCATCTCAGGTGATAAAACTGAGTATAATATGTACCGCCCAACTGTAAAAAACGTTGTGAACAACGGCTATGTTATCCCCTACGGCGACTCCCCTCTCGATGACGAGAATGTGGGCGAGCTTGTCTATATGGATATGATAAACAATGCCAAGGATTATATCTATATCTCTACCCCGTATCTTGTGCCTGACAACGAAATGCTCACCGTCCTGGGCTATGCGGCAAAAAGCGGTGTTGATGTTAGGATAATCACTCCTGAGATACCTGATAAATGGTATGTGAGCGTTATAACAAGGTCTTTCTACAGAGATCTTGAAACGCTGGGTGTGAAAGTCTATGAGTATAAAGGCGGCTTTAACCACGCAAAAATGTTCCTCTCGGACGATAAGTCAGCCGTGGTGGGTACGATAAATCTCGACTACAGAAGCTTGTATCTCCATTTTGAGTGTGCAACTTATATGTACAAAACAAGTTGTATAAAGGATATAAAAGCGGACTTTGACGATATGTTTGAAAACCGCTGTCATAGGATAACACATGATGATATAAATAACCGCAGCTTCTGGTCAAGGTTCATGTCGGTCATTCTCAGGACCATTGCGCCTCTTTTGTAAAAATGTATTTTACGAGGCATCAGGGGAAAAATAAGCCTATCTTTGCTTTTGCATAGCTTGGAGGGCTTTTATGATACTTCTGAATAAATTGTTTTCGGCAGAAAAGTCTGCAAAGGGCAGAGTGGACTATCCTCTCTTGCTTCTCGGTGCGGTCATATATGGCGTGAGCGTTGGGTTGGTTTTAAGCCCTAACGAAATTGCCCCCGGAGGTGCTTCGGGGCTTGCTGTCATGTTGTCAAGATTTCTGCCTCTTGGTGTCGGCTCGCTTACAATGGCGATAAATCTTCCTTTGTTGGCGGTTAGCCTTTATGTGTTCGGCTGGCATTTTCTTTTGGGAACTGTTGTAGCTATTGCAGTTTCAGGTCTGACTGCGGATATGTGTACGCTTTTTACACCACTTACAAATGATATTTTTCTCAGCGCAATAGCAGGCGGTATTCTGTTGGGCGCAGGCTGTGGGATAGTTTTTCGTTCAGGGGGAACAACAGGCGGAACTGATATCGCCGCTAAGCTTATCAAAAGGAAAAAGCCCTACATGGCGGCAGGACAGATCTTTATGCTTGCAGACGGTGTGATATGTGTGCTCAGCGGTTTTGTTTTCGGCAGTATCGACAATGCACTGTATTCGTTCTTTACGCTGTGGGTGTTCTCAAAAACACTGGATATGATACTCTACGGCGGCGACAGAGGAAAGCTTGCGCTGATAATAAGCCCTGCCGCAGATAAGATACTCCATAGGCTTCTTAATGAGGGCAACTTGGGCTGTACGGTCATAAAAGCCCGAACGGGATACACGGGAGAGGACAGAGATCTTATACTTTGCGCAGTGAGAAAACGCAGGATAACGGACGTTCGCAGGATAGCGGCGGAAACTGACGAAAAGGCTTTCGTGCTTGTGGGTGACGTGAGCGAGATAATAGGCGAGGGTTTCAGGCTCTCTGATGAATACTTCTGAAAGGACATTACAATGGACATAAAAGATTTTAAGGGACACATTTTCGACTTGGACGGCACTCTGACAAGATCAAATCACGTTTGGTCAAAGATAGACGAGGAATTTCTCGGCAAGCGTGGGATAAAAGTGCCTGAGGACTATTTCAAGCAGGTGTCTGCAATGAATTTCGAGCAGGCGGCTGTTTATACAAACGATAGATTTTCTCTGGGTGAGAACATTCAGGATATAATGAAGGAATGGTTCGATATGGCGGTGTATGAGTATACGAACGTTATCGAGCTTTGCGGAAACGCAGGGGAGTATGTGCGAAAGCTTAAGGAACAGGGCAGGAAGATAGCATTGGCGACCGCTTCAACGGAGGAGCTTTATAAGCCTGTGCTAAAGAGAAACGGCATTTTGGATCAATTTGATTGCTTCGTGTCTACAGAACAGGTGAAAAGGGGAAAGGGCTTTCCTGATGTTTATGAGCTGGCGGCTGAAAAACTGGGGCTTGAAGCAAAGAATTGCGTGGTCTATGAGGATATAGTCGAGGGCATAAAGGGAGCGAAAGCAGGCGGGTTCTTTGCTGTGGCTTGCTTGAATGACCATTACTCGCATGACTGGGACGAAATGAGAGAGATCGCTGATGCGACCGTGGAGGACGGAGAGTTTCCGGTTTAATGAGAAATTAGGAATTAGGAATGAGGAATGGGCATAGCTGACCAGAGCTGTGCCCCAGCACCGAGCGTAGCGAGAGATAAAACGCAGGCTCAAGCCCGGCGTTAGAGGGCTTGTGGGTTCTTAGGGCAAAGCCCTAAGCGGAGCTTGAGGCAGAGCCTCAATCGGCGTAAGCCGACCAAGCGGTGCAGATTTAATTAGAAAAAAGCACGCAAAAGTCAGATATCAAATAAAGGCAATATCGGAGCAAAAATCTGCACCGCCTACCCTATCCTTAAGTAAATGTAAATCCGCAAAGAGCGTAGCGATTTTGCGGCATGGCAAATTTGCCCGAAGAAAAATAATCATCGCCGCAAGGCGATACCATAATTCCTCACTCCTCATTCCTCATTCCTCACTTCAAGTGAAGAAAAAGTTTACAAAAAATTAATAAAATTCTTTGACAAATGATTGACAAAGAAGAACACAGATGTTATAATTGTAGTACCTCTTTATGAGGTCTATTTTTTTGCGCTCTTTTTTTGAGCGTGAAAAAGCATAAGTTACCTCAGGGCTGTGTGACAGCTTGCGTGAAAACGTATGAGGGAGGCAGACGTACCCTGAATGTTCTTGCGGGGTATAAATTTCGTCAGGAGGTGCCGAAATGAGAGTAAAAATTACACTTGCTTGTACTGAGTGTAAGCAGAGAAACTACAACACTAAGAAGAACAAGAAGAATGACCCTGACAGACTTGAAATGAACAAGTATTGCAAGTTCTGTAAGAAACACACTCTTCACAAAGAGACTAAGTAATATTGAAAGGAGCTATTTCTAATGGCTAAAAAAACAGATGTTACTAAGTCTTCAAAAAAGGATACCGGCAAGGATCAGAAGAAAAAGGGCGGAATAAGAAAATATTTCAGAGAGCTTAAAGCTGAAATGAAAAAGGTCGTTTGGCCTACAAGACAGCAGGTGACTAAGAATACGGGAGTTGTTCTCTCGGTAATGGTCGTTATGGCTCTGTTCCTTTTCGGCGTTGATTCAGGCCTGGGTGCAGCTATCAAGGCTATCCTTAAAATCGGCGGCTAAGCCGTCACAGCGGTTTTGACAACATCAATATGGAGGTAAGAAACATGTCAGAAGAAGCAAAGTGGTATGTTGTTCACACTTATTCAGGTTATGAGAATAAGGTAAAAAGCAATATTGAAAAGGTTGTTGAAAACCGAAACCTTCAGGATCTCATCCCTGAGGTAATGATCCCAATGGAGGAAGTTACCGAAGTAAAGGGCAATAAGATCGACAAGGGCGACAGAAAGCTTTTTCCAAGCTATGTGCTTGTAAAAATGGTGCTTACAGACGATTCATGGTATATCGTTAGAAATACCAGAGGCGTTACGGGCTTCGTTGGTCCTGCGTCAAAGCCCTGTCTCTTATACACATCTCCGAGCCCACGAGACTCCTGAGCATCTCG
>ENA-UAGS01000236-UAGS01000236.1-human-gut-metagenome-genome-assembly--contig:-NODE-236-length-9122-cov-4.540752_pt1 | contig 9122 bp, 8 predicted proteins | sample MGYA00243409_ERZ654340 | MGnify/ENA primary metagenome ERZ654340 (study PRJEB26926, sample SAMN06165097) | human gut metagenome | biome: ENVO:00009003; feature: ENVO:2100002; material: ENVO:00002003...
AGATGCTCAGGAGTCTCGTGGGCTCGGAGATGTGTATAAGAGACAGAATATCAGGCATAGAAGCGGTATTACGCCTCCGAGAAATATGAGTGGGATAGGGCTGAGCCCTGCGTATGCGATGCTCTCCCACTTGTGAGGCAAGAGCCAGAAAAGCGTTGCCGCCGCAGGAATCACCGCTGTTATTATCACGCCCGAGCCAGAACCGAGCTTAGGAAAAACATATCTCAGGCATCTCCCTGAACAATGGAAATATACTCCCAGCTTATATACCGAGAGCATTACCCACACGCCCATAACAGCGGCGTCATAGCGTTCTATTATGGCAGTGCGTGAAAATGCCGCAAGTGCGAAGAATGGCAGTTTTGCAAGAAGAGTGTAATCTCCAAGTATCATTGTGATAAAGCCTAAGACTATTTCAACAAGGGCAAGCCTTGTGAGCAGAAAATACACAGACGTTTTTGCTGCATTGCCCTTTGTTGAGGGTAAAAGAAAAACTATCACTGCAAGATAAGAGCTTCTTGCAAGCTCGCTGACAGCAGAATGAAAAATGCCTTTTCCAACGTTTCTTTCCGCAAGGTGAAAATCAACGAATGTGAAATCTTCAAGAGAGCTTATAACAAGGATAGATGTCACAAAGAGAAAAAGTACAAAAAGCACTGTTCCCGTTTTTCCTATGACCCCAAGGCCTGACATTGCAACATATATCCCGCAGGCGACAACGCTGAGAACTATCATGAGCCGTGGTATATAATCAGAAAAATAATAATCCATAAAATAGGTGAAGGTGCCGATAACATAAAATGACACTGTAAGAAAATATGCAAGATACAATGTACAAACTCCCCTGCCTGCCCACTTTGAACGGCTCACCACAAGAGTGCATGGGTCATCATTAGGAAAACGCTTGTGGAAAGCCGCCATACCGCATATCATAACTATCTGAAAAACTGTAGACAGCACTGTTCCAAGCATAAGCTCCAAAGCGTTTGCGGTGCTTTCAGGGAGAAATGTCATCATTGAAAAGGCTCTTGTACAGATAAGCATTGCAAAAAACTGCATTGGCGTAAGCTTTTTCATTGGCTTCCCCCCTTTTCGTCAAGCTTGTATTCTTTAATGGTGCTGTGAGTTTTCTCATATGACCGAAAGCTCCGCCTTGAAATAACGTCCTTTATACCCTTTGAGAAAAATGGCGTAACAGGCGCGGTGTAAGATACTGCAAGGTCGTCCATGGAGTTTATATTTATCATCAAAAGCACAGTGCAAAGTGCAATGCCATAAAGTCCCGAGCCACCGCCCACCAGGATATACACTAGCCTTAATATAGCCGTCTGCTGATAAAGGCTCGGTATAACGAACGATGATGTTGTGGTTATCCCCACCACTATAAGCAGAGGGGCGGACACAAGTCCGCTTTTTACGGCAGCGTCGCCTATGATAAGACCGCCCACTATAGAAACAGTGCTTCCCACAGGCTTTGGAAGCCGCAAGCCTGCTTCTTTCATTATCTCAAATAGAAGCATTAGCACAAGCACCTCCACTGTCAACGGATAAGGCGTTGACTCCTCTGAAACTGCAAGATTCAGAAGAAGCTTCAATGTGAAGACCTCAGGGTGAAAGCTCGCCAGTGCAACATACAGACCCGGAAAAGCCACCGCTAGAAAGAACGCAATATATTTCAGCCACCGCATAAAGGTGACGTAAAAAGGCTTTTCCGCAAAATCGTCCATGGTCTGAAAATTTTCCGCAAAAAGCGAAGGACAAATAAGCACAAATGGCGTGCCGTCCACAAAAACACATATCCTGCCCTGATTTAGCCTTGTGCATATCATATCAGGCCTTTCGGAATAAGCCATTTGTGAAAACACTGACGAACCGAAGCCTTCGTCGATAAAAGGTTCGATATATCCGCTTGTAAGAACAGTATCAAGCTTTATGCCTTTGAGCTGTTTTCTCAGCCTGTCCACAGCGTCTGAGCTTGCCCGGTCGCTCATGTAGACCATGCACACGTCGGTGGAAGAACGCTTTCCTATCTGCATCATCTCAAACCTCAGCGATGGTGTTTTCATTCGTCGGCGCACAAGAGAAATATTAGTTCTTATTGTTTCCGTAAAAGAATCCTGTGCGCACATTATAGTCTGCTCGCTTGCAGGCTCAGAAACCGACCGCTTGTCGTAACCTTGGATACCGTAAACAACAGCCTTTGAAAGCCCCTCCACAAATATGACCGCAAAGCCCGAAAACAAAAACTGTATGACGTCACCATAATTAAAGACCGTTTTTCTCTCGGCGGCAAGCAGGCTTTCTTTTGTCAGGAAGTCGAATACCTGCTCTGCATTGCCCTTTGACTTTTGTGCAGAAAGCTCCATTATAGGTCTGAAAATAAGCTCTGACATTGCGCTCGTTGAGATCATTCCCTCTATGGATACCAACGCACAGCTTACGGAGCATATCTTCACATTCATTATGTTAAGATCCATTGAATTGCCTGTTATGGTGCGAAGGGAAGTCATGGCGGCGTCAATGGTCTTATCTATCTCAGCGTTTTTGTAGTTTCTGAAATCGGGTGTATTCATTTTGTTTCTCCTACATGAAATTTTGTTGTATTTATTATCTGCGGCTGTTATCAGAATATTCTGCATTAAAGCTGCAAAAAATAGCTTTGACCATATTGGAGGAAAACAAAATGCTGATAGTTTTTTTCAGAGCCGTAATACTTTATATACTCATTGTCATAAGCATACGCCTTATGGGCAAAAGGCAGATAGGCGAATTACAGCCCTCGGAGCTTGTTATAACGCTTCTGCTTTCAAACATCGCCACCCTGCCTATCGAGGATATGACTATACCAATGTCAATGGGCATAGTGCCTATATTCACGCTGGTGTGCCTTGACGTTATACTCTCTCACTGCTCGCTTAAATTCAGAGGGCTTAGAAAGCTCATATGCGGCTCTCCGAAAATAGTCGTAACCCGTGGGATCATAGATCAAAAACAGCTCAAAGACCTGCGTTTTTCTGCAGACGATCTTTTGGAGTCCCTAAGAAGCATGGGTATATTCGATATAAACGAGGTACAGCTTGCGGTGGTGGAAACAACAGGCAAGATATCGGTCTATCAGAAAGCACAGTTTAGACCTGTGAACAATGGCGGAATGGGCATAAAAGGATCTCAGACCGACCCTCCACAGCTCGTTGTCGACAACGGAAGGATAATATACTCCGCCCTTGGTCTTATCGGCAAGGACGAAAAGTGGCTCATGAAAAAGCTAGGAGAAAAGGGTATGCCCCTGAAAGATGTTTACATCTGCACCGCTGACCCCTCAGGGCAGATAGTTGCCATAAGAAAAGACAAGGGCAAGAAAAAAGTATAAAGGAGCAATCACAATGAAAAGATTGACCGCCTGCATTATTATCCTCACTGTCATAGCCGCCATGTCAGTGTTCTCCGTATTTGCGGTAAAAAAAGAAAACGATAAGTTCATAAGCCTTGTGAACGCCGCTGAAAACAGCTACAGAAATGATGACAGCGACACAGCCCAACGGCTCGAAGAACTCGAAAATGCCTGGAATAAATATTATGTAAGAATATCATATATAGCACAATCCTGCACACTCGATGATATCTCCTATGCAGTGGCAAAGCTCCCAGCCCTATTGGAAAAGGGCTCTGAGGAATTTTTGTCAGAGTGCGAGAGCATACGCTCATGGACAGAGAAGATATACCACACTCAGTATCCCCATTTATATTCGGTTTTTTAATGTAGAAAAATTGTGTCTAAAACGTTATCAAAGTGTATGATTTTTTCTTGCGTTATTGTACAAATCTACAAAAATCATACAGAACAAGGCGGTTTCAACGAGTTTTTCTTGACTTTTCTTTCTGCTAATATTATACTTAGAATGTATGAATAGGATAAAAAATTTTATCCTGTTTAGAAAAGAAGTATCAATGGAGGTATGAAATGAACACTATCAAGTTTTGTGCTAAGTGCGGAGCGCCAATAGGTCCAGAAGAAAAATTCTGTGGCGGCTGCGGTGCGTCTATCGCCGAAATGGAAGCCGAAGCAGGCATTTCCACACAGCAGGCAGCACCTGCTCAGGCACCCGTTCAGCAGGCTCAGCCTGTACAGCAGCAGGCTCCTCAGTATGACCAGCAGTATGCACAACCAGCAAACAACTACGCTCAGGCAGCAGCTCCTGCGGCTGCAAAGCCAAATCCTTTTGCTAAGCTTGGCGAATGGGTAAAGGGTCACAAGAAGATAACACTTATCGCCGCTGCAGCTCTTATCATTGTTATCGTTGCGATCATCATTCTGTGCAACATTCTTAAATATCAGGTGATCGACGCAAAGGATCTTTTCAAGTTTGAATTTAAGGGCATTGACGGCTGTGGCTATGTTGAGGCAGAGCTTAACTGCTATGACAAGAGCTACTATTCAATGGCAGACGCTACAAGCGCTCTCGGCGACCTTGCTGACGAGACCGATCTTGACCTTGGCGACCTTGATGATCTTTCCGACTATGCAAGCTCATCTGACAAGTCATCAAAGGTAAGCAAGTATTTTGCACTTGACAAGAAAACTCTTACAAAAGCATTTAACAAAGCTGATGATTTTACAGAAGCTAAGAAGATGAGAAATGCCCTTCTCAAAACAAATAGCGATGGTGAGTATAAGCTGAAGATCACTTTTGATAAGAAAGCAAACAAGAATCTTAAAAACGGTGACAAGGTAAAATGCACAGTAAAGTACAACGAGGATTCTCTCAAAGACAAGAACATAAAGCTAAAGAACACTGAGTTTGAGGTAACTGTAAAGGATCTTAAAAATGGTGAGGAGATCGACTTCTTCAAGGGCGTTGAGGTCAAGTTCTCAGGCTTTGACGGCAACGGCTCTGCTGACGTTTCATATGACTCAGCATATCCATTTATCTACTATGATTATGACTACAAGTCAGATCTGAAAAACGGCGACAAGTACACTGTTACAGCTAACATAGACGTTTATGGCGCAGAAGAAAGCGGTGACATGACTTGGTTTGAATATGACGACAAGTATTATACATACAAAACAGCCGACGTTAAGGACGGCAAGGTAACAAAGGATTTCACTGTTGAGGGCCTTGAAAAAACTCAGGAGATCGACCCGTTCGAGGGACTTGAATTTGAATGCTCAGGCGGTGTTCCATTTGTTAAGCCTTACTCAGTAAAGGACGAGTCTATCCCTGCTGCTCTTAAGGACAATGTTTCTTACTCAGTATCATGCGATGATTATATTGGCATCGGCGGCACATTCAAGGTAACTTGCAGCCCTTATTCCTCACTTGCAAGAAATGGTATCACACTTTCCGGCAAAACTGAAACAAACGATTGGGGCGACACTGTTTATGTTAAGGAAATAACAGTTGACGAAACATTCCCTGCATATGTAACAGCTGACAACGGTAAGGCTGCTATGGACAGCTATCAGTCATATCTTGACGACAAGATTGAAGACATGAGAAAGGATATAAAGGGTCATTACGCTCCATATCCTGCTGACTTTGACGGCAAGGTAACATCTATCGAGTCTTTTGATTACGTTGACACTTATGTTGCATTCACAAACAAGAAGAATTATGATTCTTGGGAGAACACAAATGCACTCTACAATCTTTACAAGATAACTGTAAAGACAGATAAGGAGAAAAAGGCAGTTTCATTCTATGCTTCGATCTACTGCTCAAACATCGTTGCAACAGGTGAAACATTTACTGAAGAGCCTTACTTCTCAACATCTTACTACAACAAAGAAGCAGATTTCAAGAAAAAGGTAATTGAAGCCGAGGGTTACACAACAACTAAGGCTGGTGCGGCTTCAAAGCCTGCAACTGACGATTCTTCATCGGCTGCAGCAAGCGAAGCAACAACTACGACCACAACAACAGCAAAGACCGATTCTTCTGTAGCAGAAACAACTACATCTGCAAAGGATAAGGCAACAACTACAACTCTCGTTCCATAAGAGTTAAATAGTGAGAAACACGCCGCGGAAATTTTCTGCGGCGTGTGTTTTTATGTTCTGACAACTCTTGAAAACCTTGTCAAAATGTGATATAATATTTGTTACGATAATAAAAAAGCAGCTCCGAAGAACCGGAGCTGCTTTATGAAACGATCGTTATTTAAGGCACTGTGAACCATTTTCAAAAAGCACTTTGTTGAGCTTTGCCACATCATAGCCTTTGTTTATTGCGTCAATGAGTATGCAATCACGGGTGTTTTTAGGATAAAGCTGAGCTTCACCCGCAAGGGTCAGAAGTCGCTGAACGGTATCAACATCAAGCTTCATAGCAAGTGCGATAGCGATTATCTTATCCTTGCTTGGAAGTCTTGCTCCTGCAAAAATCTGATATCCATATATTTGATTTAGCTGGGATATTCTTATGACCTCTATCTTTGTCATCTTTTTCTTTTTCACAAGCTCACAAAGATAACGTGCAAAATCCTGTCTGTCAAGAGAATCCTTATTGTTGCTTAGAAAACTGTTGATATCATCGCTTCCATTTAGCTCCTCCATAAGCTGTGTTGTTTTTTTCATGTCACCAGTTCCTTCCTATAATAATTTATTTTTTACATTTTTACATTGGAGATGAGAAATATGTCACAAAAAAGCTTATATGATTTTGAAACAGAACAGATCGACAAAATGTTCGACTGCAAAAACTATCTATTTAAAAACAGCAAGCACGAAAAAGTCATTTTAGAGAGTGACACAGGTGTAAAAATGGTGCGGCACATTATCTATAAGCCTGCTGACGTTTCTGTATATCAAAGGCTCGCATTGATAAATAATCCATATCTTTGCCGTATCTACGAGATCTCCGAAAGCACTGAAGCGTATACTATCTATGAAGAATTCTGCGACGGCATGACTCTTACGGATTATGCAAACGGCGAAACACTAGCAGAACACGATGCCCTGAACATTACCTGCTCCATATGTCAGGGATTGTATGCTCTTCACAGCAGCGGCATCGTTCACCGTGATATAAAGCCTGATAATATTATAATATGTGACGACAATAATGTCAAGATTATAGATTTTGATATTTCTAAAATTTATAAATCTAATCAACGCTCTGACACCCAGACTTTAGGAACTGTAGGCTTTGCCGCACCTGAACAATTCGGTATGCAGCAATCTGACGCAAGAACAGATCTCTATTCTCTGGCAGTGCTTCTGAACGTTCTTTTGACAGGTGAACACCCGTCGGTCAAAATGTGCGAAAACAAGAAAATTCTGAAAGTTATAAAGAAATGCCTTTCTATCAATCCAGACGACAGATATAGCACTGCGGAAGAGCTGTACAATGTGCTTAGTAAGATCAGGAGAAAACTAAAATATGAAAAAATGTCCTAATTGCGGAAGAATTCTTCATGACGATTCCATTTTCTGCTTTGGCTGCATGAGCGAAATAAACAAGAGGCAAGAAATAGTTCTCGCTACCCCCAAAAAAGTGTTTTTAAAAGCAAAAATAACCACACCAATAATCGCTGTGGCGTTAGCATCCGCAACTGTTTTCGGGGTGTATACTTATAATAACAATAGTGATAAGACCACGGCTGTGAAAAAAAGCACACCTCGATCTACTGCCACAGTCACCACAAATACACCTGTGACAACTACTCTGCCTCCCGTCACCACTGTCATGACTACTACCACAAAAAAGCGTGAGCCTGACAAGGCTGCCCTTGCGTCAGATATTGCAGAAGGGGCGGCATTAGCAGAGTCAAAAGCCGCCGCAGTCACCACCACTTCCACTACAGAAAAAGTGACTGAGCCTGTGACAGAGCCTGAGATACAGCAGGATATACCCCAGGAAAACACAGAAGATACTCAGCAGGACGAGCCTGTCGAGCCTGAATATTACTCCCCTGATGGTGCAAGTCAGATGACCCTTGACCTGCTCGATTATGTAAATCCTCTCCGTGAGAAATATGGTCTGAAACCGCTCCGTGCAAGCGGACAGCTTGATGAATGTCTGCAAAAGAGCCTGTATCAAATGGATGACTACTGCCAAGGCATTGGCAACGTATACGAACATCTCTCTGAGGTCGGTCTGCCTAACAACAGCAAAATACGACAATTCACAGCAAACAACAGCTGTGTTTCAGACTATGACGAGGCATACACAGAGCTTTTTACTTGGTTAAAAAATAATGCAAGCTTCGGTCTCTCTTACGGTGACAATCTGATCAACGGCTTGGAAGATTACACATATCTTGGTGTTTGCTTTTTCCATGATGATATAGTTCAGGAAAGAAAAGACCATATGTGGAATGACCCAGATAATGATGAATACGAATCTATGCCGCTATATCAATGCTATGTTTATGTTATGAAATAAGCCGACAATATCCGACTTGAATATTTTATGTGTCTGTGATATAATAAAGGCAGCACAAAGCGTAAAAAATAAATTACAAAAAAGAGGATATTTATGAATAATCAGACTAATAACGAGAATTTATCTCAAAGCACTAATAGCCAGCCTGACGAATACAGCGCTTATCGTGACGAAGAATACGAAAGAATGCGCATTGAAATGGAAAAGCGCCGTGCCGAAAGGCGTGCAAGAGAACACAGGCGTGTTATGAAAAACCGTATCATTGCCATAGCAATTCTTTTGGTGATAATTTTTGTGATAGTGAAAGCCTGTGGCGGAAAGTCAGACAACAAGCCTGCGGCTGATTCATCATCACAGACCGAAAGCACAAAGCAGGCTGAGGCTAAGACCACCACCAAAAAGAAAACCTCCGACAACAGCAAAGCAGAAGAAACAAAGCATAAGATAGAGCAATCAAACGGCATGACCTTTGTTGACGGCATTCTTATAGTGAACAAGACCTACTCCCTGCCATCAGATTATGCACCGGGCGTAAGCACAATTGCACAGAACGCCTTTGACGAAATGGCAGCGGCGGCGGCTCAGGACGGCATAACACTCTTTGTAAATTCAAGCTATCGTTCATATCAGGATCAGGAGTATCTTTACAACTCCTATGCCGCAGAGCGTGGCACAGAAGCCGCAGACGAGGTATCTTCCCGTCCGGGACATTCGGAACATCAGACAGGTCTGACC
>ENA-UAGS01000252-UAGS01000252.1-human-gut-metagenome-genome-assembly--contig:-NODE-252-length-8814-cov-2.911862_pt1 | contig 8814 bp, 6 predicted proteins | sample MGYA00243409_ERZ654340 | MGnify/ENA primary metagenome ERZ654340 (study PRJEB26926, sample SAMN06165097) | human gut metagenome | biome: ENVO:00009003; feature: ENVO:2100002; material: ENVO:00002003...
GCAGAGCAGTGAAGCCGAGAACCTTGCAACGGCGAAGATCCGTGCCAATCGAGTAAAATCCGAACTGATTACACGCGCGGAAATAAAAGAGGAGAATTTCATTACCCGCAACCATGCGACTGAGGGTGATTTTGTTACCGTGCGCTTGACGGTACCGGTAAAGGAAACAGCCGTGACGGATGCGGAAGCGGAAGCACGACGCAAGGCGGAAGCCGAACGACTGGCAGCCGAGAAGCGTGCCGAGCAGGAACGGCTTGCCGAAGAGCAACGTAAAGCGGAAGAAGCCCGACTTGCCGCTGAAAAGGCAGAAGCCGAGAAAGCCGCTCAACAAAATACACTTGCCGACACGCCGTCGGAAACCAAAATCACAACTGATTATCATCTCTCCCTGCGTGCCAACCTGCTGCGCTGGGCTACCCTGACACCCGACCTTGGCGTGGAATGGCGCATCTGCCCATCGTGGGGCATTGCCGTAAACGGCTCGTGGACTTCATGGACGTGGAGCGACAAGGACCGCCGCTATGCACTCTGGGAAGTGGCTCCGGAAGTGCGTTACTATATGGGTGAGAAGAAAGCCTGGTATCTGGGCGCGATGTTCAAGGCCGGACAGTTCAACTACAAGCTCTCCGAAACAGGCAAGCAGGGCGACCTGATGGGTGGCGGCATCACCACTGGCTATCAGCTACAGCTGAACAAGGCACTGACGCTTGATTTCAACCTTGGCTTGGGCTACCTGAATGCCGATTTCGAAAAATATGAAGTCATCGATGGTGTGCGCGTACGCTGCGGCAACGAGACAAAAAATTGGTGTGGTCCCATCAATGCCGGTGTGACATTGGTATGGAAGTTATTCTAACACGGAGGAATAGAATATGAAAGCAAAACAATATATAAATATGATGGGAATGGCAGCCGCCGTGCTGCTCTCTTCCTGCGTGAAGGACACGCTTTATGACACGCCGCATCCCGACTACGGGAAGATTGCGGTGACAGCCGACTGGTCGGCCCGCGGTGAGGGTATCGACATACCTGCCACATGGACGGTCACCATGGGCGACTATACGGGTACGGAGACTTCCGCCACCCATGCCCCCGACCATCTGTTTGCTCCGGGCAGCTACACCCTTGCGGTGTGGAACCCGGCTGAAGGAATCACGGTGAACGGCACCACAGCCACCATTGCCGCAGCCACGGGAAACCGGGCAGGCACGGATGCCTTTGTGAACAATGCCCCGGGATGGTTCTTCACCTATACGGAACAGGTGAGCATCGAGAAAGACAAGGACTATCCGCTGACCGCCGCAATGAAGCAGCAGGTACGCGAACTGACGCTTGTCGTCGAACCTACTGGTGATGCCGCCGGACGCATCACGGAGATTGTTGCCCATCTGACGGGTGCAGCCGGAACACTCGACTTCGCTACCGATACCTACGGAGCCGCTTCGAACGTCGTGCTGCTCTTCACCAAGATTACCGAAGGTGACGATGCCGGCAAGTGGAAAGCCACGGTGCGGCTGCTGGGTGTGACCGGCACGGAACAGCTGCTGACGGGTGAAATCCGCTATGCGGACGGCAACCCGACCCCCACGACGCTGAAAAGCGACATCACGGAAGCCCTCAAGGGGTTCAACACCGGAAAGGGCGAATCGCTGACCCTCGGCGGAACGCTGGTTGAGACTCCCGAAGGCATGGAAGTGGACGGAGCCGAAATCAACGGCTGGGAAGAAGTGAAAGGTGATGATGTAAATGCCGATTTGTAAATAATTAGCAAACCGAACGCAGAAGCCAAGCTTGCTTTGATTTTGCTGAGGTGCAGCAATTATTGAAATGGAATTTAATAAATAAAATGACAGATATAATGAAGACAAGATTTTTTGCACTTGCGACGCTCGTCCTCGCACTGGCAGCCTGCAACAACGACAACGAGAACCTGAACGGTGACCCCGTGGCCGCCCAGTTTACCGCCGACATCGCCCTCGCCACCCGCGCCAGCGGAACCACCTGGACTGCCGGCGACCGTATCGGCATCACCGACATCGGCAACGATACCCGGTACGGCAACGTGCCTTTCATCCTGAAAAACGGGAAATTTGAGGCAGAAGGAAAGGTTATCTATATCGAAGATACAAAGACCCATACTTTCCGCGCCTACTATCCGTACAACGCGGCGGGAGGCATCCTCACAGCCACGACCGATGCCACGGCGCAGCAGAACCAGCCTGCCATCGACTTCCTCTTTGCTTCAGGAGCCACGGGAGACAAAAACAACCCGGTAGTAAGCTTCACCGACAAAACCGCCAAAGGCGGTGAAGACAACTCCTTCCACCACCGCATGAGCCAGATAACCCTTACCTTCGAGGCGGGCGACGGCGTGAATTTCAGCGTGGTCAAGCCTGAACGTTACACGCTGGACGGATTGTTACTCACCGGTACGTTCAACACGGCCGACGGTATTGCCACCGCAGACAACGGGGCACAGACCGGAGAACTGACCATGAATCTGGCAGACGGCAATCTCACGTCATCGATCATCCTCTTCCCGCAGACAGTTGCATCCCTGCCGTTGGTTGTGAATTACAAAGGTCAGGAATATCATGCCACACTCACCGTGCCCGAAGGCGCACTGCTGGCGGGCAACAATTATACCTATACCGTCAAGGTACGCAACAAAGTCCTTGAAGTCAGCGAAGCCACCATTGCAAAGTGGAACGATATAGACGGCGGAGAAGTGGGCGCTGACCTGTAGGATGTTAATAATTAATCGATTAGAATGAAGAATTATGAGACATAGATTATTTATCCCCGCAGCCACCGCGCTGCTGTTCGCCCTCACCGCCTGCACACAGGACGAACTTGCTGACGATAACCGTCTGCCCGAAGGTAAATACCCCGTAGTCATCCGTACCACCGGACTGTCCGTAGAGGCAACGCCGCTGGCAGCCCCTTCCACCCGTGCCACTGTGGACGGCGATTGGCAGGGTGTCTCTTCCGTGGCACTCAAGTTGGGCGATGCGGTAAAGGAATACACCGTAACGGCTTCTACCGATTTCAAGAGTGCCACGCTTTCACGCGAGAACGACCCGTACTACTGGACCAGCCGCGACCCGATTACCGTATCGGCATGGTGGCCCTTCAACAATGCCGACATCACACAGATGCCTGCCGTGAAGGTGGCCGAAGACCAAAGCAAATTGGCTGACTTCCAGAACAGCGACTTCATCTCTGCTGAGAACCGGAAGGTGGAATTTAACAACCCGACTCTTGAATTTACCCACCGCACGGCACGCGTGACAATCGAACTGAAGCCCGGCACGGGATTCACGAGCGTCGCCGGTGCCACGGTGAGCCTCGTGAGCCTGTCCGCCGATAACGGCAACCCGACTGCCATCAAGACCTACAACGCAAGCGGCAACACCTACGAGGCACTGACCGCCCCGCAGACCGTTGCGGCAGGCAAACCGTTCGTCAAGGTGGAACTCGGCGGCGGCACCTTCTACTTCCGTCCGCAGAACAACGTCGTATTAGAAGCGGGCAGCCGCTATAAATATACCGTCAAGGTGAACGCCTCCGGCTTGACGTTAGAGGGCTGCACTATCGGTGACTGGGCTGACGGAGGCGGCGAGAGCGGTGAGGCTGAGGATTTGGGTTATTCTATACAGAACGACGGCAGTTACATGGTCTATAACGCAGACGGCCTACTGGCATGGAACAAAGCGGCACAAAAAGACGAATCGATAAATTGCACCCTCACCGCCGACATCGACCTGACGGGTAGGGAATGGACACGGATAGGCACATGGCCAGGTTACTCCGGCATCTTTAATGGGCAGGGACACCGCATTACGGGATTAAACTTTTCAGCAGCGACTACTGAACTTTTTGGGTTATTAAATGAACGTGGTGTGATAAAGAACCTACAACTCATAGATGTGAATCTGTATGGCAGTAGTGGACATGCAGCTGGAATAGTGGAGGAAAATAATGGTCAAATCATTGCCTGCTCTGTGACGGGAAAAATTTCTGCATATGGTAGAACTAGTAGTATAGCCGATTTAAATTATGGCAGTATCACCGCTTGCTGGTTCAACGGCACATTGGAAGAGTATGAATCTGGAGCTATAGTGCGTCATAACTACGCTTATATAACTTCCTGTTATTGGGGAGGCAATGCCGGGCAAGGAGTATTCAGTAATCTTGGAGGAAAGGTAGATGCCACGAAGGTGGACGGCGCGACCGTGAAATGGCAAACAGCCGTCGACGGCATGAACACCGCCCTCACCGCTGGCGACTACCAGTGGGTACTCGGCACCGACGGTCTGCCCGTATTGCAAAAGAAACAATAACGAACCCTAAACAACACGCATCATGAAACGAACAACCATCCATATATCCGCAGCCATCGCCCTGCTGCTCGGCCTTGCCGCCTGCACACAGGACGAAGCGGGCTTCCTACCAGAAGGGGCGGAAGGCACACCCATCGTCTTCACCGCCACGGGGCTGAACCCCGCCGCGACAGCCACCGCCGGCACCCGTGCCCCAGCGGATGGCAATTGGACGGGTGTGCAGAGCGTGGCAGTGCTGATGGACGGCACGGTGAAGGCATACGACGTGACGCCCTCCACCGCCGACCCCACCAGCGCCACGCTGACCTCCACCGACCCGTACTACTGGACCAACCACAACGACATCACCGTCACAGCGTGGTGGCCCTACACCGCTGGCGAGACAACCCCACCTGCGGTAAAGGTAAAAGCCAACCAAAGTGCCCGGAAAGACTTCGAGGGCAGCGACCTCATCGTAGCCGACGGACAGACGGTGACCTACGGTAGCCCCACGCTCCGCTTCACCCACCGCACGGCGCGAGTGACCATCGTTCTGACGGACTACACCGAGGGGCTGGCATCTGTGCGGCTGACGGGTCTCTCCACCGAAGGCGGCAACCCGGCCGAAATCACCCCGTATGACAAGGGTAGCAACACCTACACCGCCCTCGTAGCCCCACAAAGTGTGGTAGCTGGCACGGCCTTCATTACCTGCACCTTCACTAACGGCAAGACCTTCGTTTATAAGATGAAGAATGCTACCGACTGGCAGGCGGGCGGTGAATATACCTACACCGTCTCCCTCGCTGCGGCAAAAGACCCGGGATATACCATAGAGGGCAACGGCAGCTACACCGTGACCTCCGCCGATGGTCTGATAAATGTAGCCGAATTAGTGAACGGAGGTAAGACCGACATTAACATTACCCTCGGCAAAAACATTGACCTGACGGGCAAAGGCTGGACGCCGATAGGCACGAACTACGAAAAGCGATACAAGGGTACCTTCGACGGCCGCGGCCATACCATCAAGGGGCTGACCGTTACGACAAATGACCAATTTGTGGGTCTGTTCGGCTATCTCGATAAAGCTGGTACGGTGAAGAACGTGGTGATGGAAGGCATACAGATAACAAGCAATCACGTGTTAATGTCAGGCAATACTGGCGGCGTGGTAGGATATAGCTGGGGCACCATTGAAAACTGCTCGGTGTCGGGCAGCGTCAGCGGCACGAATTGTGTCGGCGGTGTGGTGGGTAGCCAAAAGGCCGGTTCCATCATCGGATGCAGCTCCTCTGCCATAGTTAAGGGAACGCGCTATGTCGGCGGCGTGGCAGGAGAAAAATGGGGCACCATGACCGCTTGCTATGCCACAGGCAACGTGACCTTAGAAATTAACTCCCCACAGGATCTCTCAGGCGGCGGTGTAGTGGGATTAAACGGAGGAAGCACCGTCCTTGCCTGCTATGCCACGGGCAACGTAACCAGTACGGGTAGTAGCACTGGCAATGTACATATCGGCGGCTTTTTGGGAAATAACTACACCACCGTGACCGCCTGCTATTGGAAGAACAATCATGAACAAGGCATCGGCTACAATAGGGAAAGCACCGGAGCCACGAAGGTGGACGGCTCTGTCGTTACCTGGCAGAAAGCCGTTGATGCCATGAACACCGCCTTGCAGAACGCAGGCTCAAAGTGGCGTTACGAACTTAAAGGAGCATTGCCTACCTTGAGGAAGCAGTAAGCCGTTGCGGGCGGAAAAGTTCCGCCCGCAACGAACATTAACCGAAGTATAACCCAAATAAAAAAGGAGGACGTGATGGAACACACGGAGAATCCACCATATATAGGTTTTGGCATCAAGGCATTGTCAATAATAATATAGACTCCAGTGTAAATATGGAAGCTGTAAGCCGGACATTGTCAAGATTGGTGCTCATTAAAGACAACAAATCAAGTAATTAAATTAAAAACATGGGACTTTTTCACAGAGGCAAGAAAAATAATGACGATGAGCCGGACAGTGTTCAAACCAATTCATTCTCTGATATTATGAATGGTTTGCAATACGCCGTAAACTGTGCACAAGATACATTGCAGAATCATCAGATACAAAATCTGACCAGACTTTTTGAAGGAACAAATGCAAATAACGCAAATACGTTCCAATCGAAAAAAATCATGGTTGGAGACAAGACTATTGATATTCCACTTATAGCCTTGATATCCCATCATTATCTTGCAATGGATAATGTGCAGATAAAGTTCAAGGCGAAGGTCGGAAGCGTGGAATCACAGATCCCGGAAAACAACTTGCTGTTATCCAGTCTGCACAGAGCCAATCTCCAGATGCAGATGAGCAACATAAAACCGGATGCGGATGATGTCATGGAGGTTTGCGTCAATTTTAAGGTTCAGGAGACTCCGGAGAGCATTTCCCGAATTATTGACGATTTTGTAAAAAACATCTAACAATTTTAAAATTCAAATGTTATGGCAGAAGAAATATTAAACCAAGGGCAACAAGAAAATGCGGAAAACTTGAATGAAAATGTAAGCGGACAGGCGAAAGAAATTATCTCCGCTGCATTGAAAGAGACTCAAAACAGAGAAACTTCTCCGGTTCTTAAAGCAGATTCAAACGTGACTGACAAATTCAAGGGGCTTCCCATGCGGGAACTTATTGCAGCTCCACTTATTGCAGCAGCCGAAGCACAACAGGAATTGGCAGCGACAGCATGGAATTTCTACCAGCAAATTGCATTTGATGGTAAAAGCGGCAATAAAGCGCGTATATTGGAATTCGATGTCGAAAGACCGATACAGCAGAATGAAAAAATGACAACAATAAAACAAACGGTAAAGGCTCCGTTTATAGGATTGGTGCCTATTCCTGCCCTGCTTATAGATCGCGTGGATGTCGATTTCCAGATGGAGGTTACCGATACGTCAAACGTAAAAAGCACTACCAACGCAGAAGTAGAGGCAAAAGCCTCTGCAAAACGTTGGTTTATAAATGCGGAAATCAGCGGCAAAGTCACGACCGCCCGTGAGAACACCCGCATGACCAACCAAACGGCAAAATACCAGATACATGTTTCGGCCAGCCAGCAACCACAGACCGAAGGTCTGTCAAAACTGATGGATATAATGGCTTCCTGTATCGAGCCTATAAATACAGAAAGCAGTAAATAGAGTATAAACATATAGAACGGGATGGATAAAGTCCCGTTCAAATTTGATAATAATTATTATGAAAACATAATAAATGCATCAAACATCTAAAAACAGCCATATGAAAATTTGTACATGGAATTCCCAAGGAAATCCTCTTAATGATGCTATTAAATTAAATATATTGAATCATCTATTAACAACAGAACAATGTAATGTCGTTATGATACAAGAATGTGGTAATTTCATACTGCCTGCACAACATAGTGGTAGATACCACTATGTTGTGGTAGAACATGCAGGTGCTTATAATTGTAGATGTAATACTTGTATCATTGCGGATTTGAATTTTGTAGCATCAATACATTATCTGATATCAGGAACAGGCCGATCTGCAATTTGTTTAAATTATAATGGATGTAACATTTATACCCTTCATTGCGAATCTGGGTCTGGTGCTGTAGGAGATATAAGAGATTTAGTACGTCATGCAGTATCTCCTTTCATCATTGGCGGAGATATGAATTCAACGCCAAGCGAATTATCAGAATATTTAAGAATAATGACCACAGGTACCAGGAGTAGGCCGGGAAATAGTGCTAATTTTGCTTGTTGTGGTATGCCAACACATTTTTCAGGTCGAGAATTAGATTATTTCCTTATCGATAGCAGATTACAGCTAAGAACATGTGTACTAAGATATCATATGATGGGTGGGGATCACTATCCTGTGATATTGATATTTAGTTAACCAATTATATTTTTCATCAACAAACAGTGTCGCTGCGATATAAAATATTTTTCGGCTATGCCATACTTATGGCGGTCATCGGTAGCATGGCCGCCATTCTCATCCATGAACCTGCGAAGTTCCACGACCTATATGCGTATTTTAAATAACGGTATTTACACAAACAGCAAATGAGCGAACAATTCGTTACCACTACCAAGCATTTCCGCAAGATGCTTGCCGCAGGCTATCTGTTGATAGTCCTGCTGGTGGGCGGCATCATCTGCACGTGGCTCGGAGAATGGCGCGACTTGGAGTTGCTGGAACGGGAGAACCGTGAAATCAACCGCTTCCGCAAGGAAACACACGATGCGTATGTGGGTGTGGTGGAGTTGTCTCTTTTGGGCGAGTCGGTGCTGGAATGGGACGATAAGGATGTGGCGGCATACCGGCGGCAACGGATGACGGTGGATAGTATGCTTTGCCGCTTCAAGAGCCATTACGAATCGGTGCGCATAGACAGCGTGCGCCACTTGCTGGAGGACAAGGAAAAGCGGCTGTGCGCCATCATGGAGGCTCTGGAAC
>ENA-UAGS01000266-UAGS01000266.1-human-gut-metagenome-genome-assembly--contig:-NODE-266-length-8661-cov-3.118871_pt1 | contig 8661 bp, 8 predicted proteins | sample MGYA00243409_ERZ654340 | MGnify/ENA primary metagenome ERZ654340 (study PRJEB26926, sample SAMN06165097) | human gut metagenome | biome: ENVO:00009003; feature: ENVO:2100002; material: ENVO:00002003...
TATAAAGCCAACTTTATCAAAATGCATTTATGTGTATCTCCTAATTCTTTATTGTAACTATTCAGAATCACCACACGCACATTCTCAAAATCGCACTATAGTGGTTTTGAATATTTACAATATATTATATCCAATTTAACACTATAAAGCAATAAATTATTGGCATATTTATTCCAATATAACAATAAAAAAATAATCGTCAGATTGCATAAAAGTGTTGTAAATTATATAAAATATTAGTACAATGTTTACATACTATAATAATGTCAGGGAGGTACTTGAAATGAATGTTTACACTACTGAGAAGATTCGAAACGTCGTGCTTTTAGGCCATAGCGGCTGTGGCAAGACATCACTCGTGGAAGCTATGGCATATCTGGCAGGACAGACTACCAGAATGGGCACTGTAGCGGATGGCAGCACTATCAGCGATTTTGACAAAGAAGAGATAAAGCGTCAGTTCTCTATACATACATCGGTTGTACCGATAGAGTGGGATAATGTCAAAATAAATATTCTCGATACTCCTGGTTTTTTTGATTTTGTGGGAGAGGTTGAAGAAGCTGTATCGGCTGCAGATGCTGCAATCATCGTGGTTTCAGGCAAGGCAGGCATACAGACAGGCACAAAAAGAGCATGGGAGATATGCGAGAAATACAAGCTGCCGAGGATGATTTTCGTGACGGACATGGATATCGACAATGCAAGCTTCAAGGATGTGGTGCTAAAGCTGCAGGAGCTTTACGGCAAGAAAATAGCTCCATTCCATCTGCCAATCAGAGAGAATGAGAAGTTTGTGGGCTATGTCAATGTCATCCAGCAGAGGGCAAAGAGATGGAATGAAAGCGGAGGCGTGGATAAGTTTGATGTGCCTGAGTACTCAAAGGAGAACCTGGGAATATGTCGTGAGGCCCTAGTTGAAGCTGTAGCTGAGACAAGTGAGGAGTTCATGGACAGATATTTCGGCGGAGAGGAGTTTTCTGATGATGAAATCAGGGCTGCGCTTCGTGCAAACGTGTTTGAGGGCTCTATTGTACCGGTGCTCATGGGCTCAAATATTCTCGCAAGAGGCATGTATACACTTATGGCTGATATTGTGAAATACCTGCCAAGTCCTGAGAAGAGAAGCTGTACCGGTATTAACACCAAGACAAATGAGGTGTATAATGCTGATTATGATTTTGCAAAATCAAAGAGCGCTTATGTGTTCAAGTCTATAGTTGACCCGTACATCGGTAAGTATTCACTGATCAAGGTTAATTCGGGCGTACTAAAGACAGATGATGTACTTTACAATTATCACAGGGACTGCGATGAAAAAATCGGAAAGCTCTATGTGATGAGAGGCAGTAAGGTGGAGGAAGTAAAGGAGCTTCATGCAGGTGATATAGGAGCGCTTGCAAAGCTTACAAAGACTCTTACGACAGATTCGCTTTCCACCAGAAATATGCCTGTTACATATCTTAGAACAAGTATATCAAAGCCGTATGTGGCAATGCGCTACAAGGCAAAGAAAAAGGGCGATGAGGACAAGATTTCCCAGTCTTTACAGAAACTGTTAATGGAGGATCTGACATTAAACAGTGTAAATGACAGTGAAAATGGACAGACTGTACTATATGGTATCGGTGATATGCAGCTTGAGGTAGTGGCAAGTGAGCTTCTTGAAAAGTACAAGGTGGAGATAGAGCTTATGCGTCCAAAGGTAGCCTTTAAGGAGACTATCAGGAAAAAATCTGACGTAGAGTATAAGTACAAGAAGCAGTCGGGCGGACACGGACAGTACGGACATGTCAAGATGACCTTTGAGCCGTCAGGTGATATGGATACGCCATATGTATTTGAGCAGACGGTCGTAGGAGGAGCTGTACCGAAGAACTTCTTCCCGGCTGTTGAAAAGGGTATTGCAGAGTCCGTGAAAAAGGGACCTCTTGCAGCCTATCCTGTGACGGGGATAAAGGCTGTACTGTATGACGGCTCTTATCATCCGGTTGATTCATCCGAGATGGCCTTTAAGGTGGCAACACAGCAGGCATTTAAAAAGGGCATTATGGAGGCAAAGCCTGTGCTTCTTGAGCCAATTGCCACTCTTAAGGTAGTGGTGCCTGAGGGCTATACAGGTGATGTGATGGGTGAGCTTAACAAGAGACGTGCGCGTGTTATGGGCATGAACCCGACAGACAATGGATATCAGGAGATAGTTGCGGATATTCCTTATCTGGAGCTTTATGGATACAATGCCACACTTCGCTCAATGACGAGCGGAAGCGGCACATTCTCATATGAGTTTGCCAGATATGAGCAGGCACCGGATGATGTGGCTGCAAAACAGATAGAAGAAAGGGCAAGCAAGCTTGTTGAAGTTGAAGAGTAGAATAGCATTAATTATATTACTTACATTGATTTTTACCAATACTCATGTGTTTGCATCGGAGATAAAAGAGGCAGAAGCTGCCTCTTTTGCTTCCGGGCCATCACTAAATACACTGGTTGACAATATGTCAGAAAGTGATGGTGTTTCATATATTTACTATAATCTGGGTGGTGCGGCAAACAATATCAATAATTATGGATACATCACGCCAAAGCAGAAATTCATGGGACTAAGAGAACCGCACAAATACGGTTATAAATTTGATGGCTGGTATCTGGATGAGCATTTTTCAAAAAAGGCGGATGTTCTGACATACGAAAAAGCAAATGGATATGTGGTATATGCCAAATGGGTCAGGACGATTAACAATGAATACAGCGTAGAGCATTACAATTACAGGAGTAATAAAAAAGCGCATACACTGGCGCTTAAGGATTGCGATTACGATTTTATAGATGAAATAGATATTCCGGGCATGCCGGAGACGAAGGAAAATGATTTTCTCAATAATTATATTTTCAGTGAGGCACAGTGTCCTCAGGGAATTTGTATCACGGATGAATACGTGCTTATCACAAGCTATTCTGATGACAAGGGCTCACTCGGGGAGCTTATGGTATTTGACAGGGAGGACGGAGAGTACCTTGTGACACTTGGCATGGATGCAAACAGTCACCTGGGAGGAATTGCCTTTGACGGGGAAAATGTATGGGTGTGCAATTCCTACGACACAACTGTGGAGCGCATCTCGTATGATTTTATCTCTCTAATGGCCACTGCGAATTCCAAGCAGGTCATCGATGCGACAGGTGTGGTAGATGTGTTTGATGTGGGAAACAAGCCGTCGTGCATAACATACTATGGAGGCAGGCTGTGGATAGCCACTCACAATATCCTTTTTAGATCAAAGATGGTAGCATATTATTATGACAAAAAGGACGACAGGCTCACAAGCCTGAGCACATATACGATACCTGCCAGAGTGCAGGGCGTTACATTTGATGCCTCAGGAAAGGTATATCTGAGCACCTCCTATGGCAGGAATGAGTCATCGTATATCAAGTGCTACAAATCACTCATAGCTCTGTCGTCAAGGCCAAACAGACCCGACATCACAATAGAGATGCCGCCGGGCTCAGAGGAGCTTGACAGTGTGGATAAAAGATTGTATGTCATTTTTGAATCTGCGGGGGAGAAGTACCTTGAGGGCACGGATGGCAAGGGAAACTCGCCTGCACCGATAGACAAGATACTTCGCATAAATACAGATTCATTTAAAAATTAAACTATAACATTTTTAAAAGCTTTTCAACCTGCCTGCGGTTTTTCTCAGGCAGGTTTTTGCTTAGCTCAGTGCACATGGAATAGACCTCTTCTTTGGTAAATTCTATGCCGTTACGCTTTGCCTCCTTAATACTTTCCATGAGAAACGGCATGGCACTTGTTGTGTCCTTTGGTTTTTCCTTTTGTGCAAAATTATTTAAAAATTCCTGCTTTGTCATAAATCTCCCTATTGTCCAAAACTGAAAAAATATTTAATAGATTGTCTATCGTATCCTGTTCACTTTTGCTGCAGTATTTCTTTAAGGCATTGAGCATGGATAGTCTTCTGTCTGACATACTTTCAGTCTCCGCAACAGACAGTGCAGGTGCACAATCTATCATTCTCATTGAATTCATAAGTGATATGTAGTGAACCATAAGAGTCATCTGCTTTTGTGAGTCATGCGGCATATATGGAATTATGGTTTTAAGCATCTGAAGCTCCCTTGTCTGGGTTATTTCATCGAATGGTGTAAACAGGCTGTTCTCGTCCATAAAAATCCTTTAAAATATATTTCTATATAATATGTCACCTGATTCACATTATGCATGTTTACAGCATATATTATTAAAAAAAGATTATATGCTTATCATAGATGGTCACGACGTATACGAGATAGATGAAGAATGCATCAAAAAGCACAGGGTGAAGGGCGAATGTAAAGTCCTTGAAAAGCTCAAAGAAAAAGAGCAGCGCAGGCAAAAAAAGAATACCGAAAAATCGTAAAAAGCTGCGGGCCGAAAAGACCCGCAGTAAAAATGTAAATCAGCAGCCGCAGCCACATCCGCAGCCGTTATTGCTGCTTCCACAGCCAAAGCCACCACAGCAGAAAAGTAAGATGATAGCCCAGATACAGCTGTTATTGCCGTTTCCACAGTCGTTTCCTCCGAAGAAAGAGCTTCCGTTACCATTTCCGCAACAGCAGCACAGTAACAGGATGATCCATAAAATTGAAGAACATCCGCCTCCGTTATCTGTATTGCTGCATGAACAGTTTGTTGCTGCTAAATCACTCATAAGTGACCTCCAATAAAATTTATTTACACTCTAGGTTATGATAGATATAACAAAGTGTTACACTAAGATTTAAATTTTTTATTGACACAAAAAGTATAATTGTATACAATTATTCAAAAGATAAAACTAATCACAGGAGATGCGAAGATGAGAGAAGTTTTGATGAACGAAAAAACAAATTTACTGCAGCTTGAAGAGCATTTTTATCAGCTCGTGGATGTAGATGAGCCGAATACTTTTAGAAATCTCTTTCCTTATTCAGAAGTTCCTAAGATAGCATTCAATGACAGAATAGTGCCTCACAATATGCCGGAGGACATTTGGATTACAGATACTACATTCAGAGATGGCCAGCAGTCGAGAGCACCATACACGACGGAGCAGATTGTTACCATTTATGATTATTTACATAAGCTTGGTGGCCCTAAGGGAATAATCAGACAGAGCGAGTTTTTCCTCTACAGCAAAAAGGACAGGGACGCTGTTTACAAGTGTCTCGAGAGAGGATATAAGTTCCCGGAGGTTACATCGTGGATTCGTGCCAGCAAAAAGGACTTTGAGCTTGTAAAGGATATAGGACTCAAGGAAACCGGTATACTTGTAAGCTGTTCGGATTATCATATTTTCTATAAGATGAAGATGACCAGACGCGAGGTAATGAATATGTATCTGTCAGTCATCAGGGAGTGTCTTGAGACAGGAATAAGCCCTAGGTGCCATCTGGAGGATATCACACGTTCTGATATATATGGTTTTGTTATTCCATTCTGTGTTGAGCTTATGAAGCTGCAGGAGGAGTACAAGATTCCGATTAAGGTGCGTGCCTGTGATACAATGGGATATGGAGTAAACTTCCCGGGAGCAGTTATACCTCGAAGCGTTCCGGGTATCATATACGGACTTAACACACATGCAGGTGTGCCTTCATCACAGATTGAGTGGCATGGACACAATGACTTTTACAAGGCAGTAAACAATTCGACTACGGCATGGCTCTACGGGGCAAGTGGTGTCAATTGTTCACTGTTTGGTATCGGAGAGAGAACCGGAAACACACCACTTGAGGCTATGGTATTTGAGTATGCACAGCTTAAAGGCACACTCGATGGTATGGATACGACTGTTATTACTGAGTTGTCAGAGTACTTTGAGAAGGAGCTTGGATATGTGCAGCCGAGCCGTACACCTTTTGTCGGAAAGAATTTCAATGTGACGAGAGCCGGAATCCATGCTGACGGACTTCTCAAAAATGAGGAAATTTACAACATATTCGATACAGGTAAATTCTTAAACAGACCACCTCTTGTAGCTGTGTCCAATACATCAGGACTTGCAGGAATAGCGCTGTGGATAAACACTTACTACCGCCTGCCGGATGAACGAAAAGTAGATAAGAATTCAAAGCTTGTGACCATGATAAAGAAATGGGTAGATGAGCAGTACGACGAGGGCCGTGTGACTACCATCACAGATAATGAGCTTGTAGTTCAAATTACTGATTGCTGTAAAAAGCTTAATATAGTATTATAGTGAGGTGGATTAGTACATGTCACATGATAATTACAGCCTGAGTGCCAGAGTATACAATCATATCAGGGATGGTATACTTGCAGGAACATTTGCAAAGGGCGATGAGCTTAAGGAAAAGAATATCGGTGATGAGCTAGGGGTGAGCAGGACTCCTGTGAGGGAAGCACTGCGTCAGCTTGAGCTTGAGGGTCTTGTGTCTATCATCCCCAATAAAGGAGCGTTCGTTGAGGGTGTTTCCACGGACGATATCAGGGATATATACGAGATAAGAGCTCTGCTTGAGGGACTTTGTGCCAGATGGGCTGCAACTAGGATATCGGATGAGCTCATGGCGGCCATGGAGGAGAATATTTATCTCACGGAGTTTCACGAGAAAAAGGGCAATGCAAAGAAGCTTCTTGAGCTGGACAATAGGTTTCATGAGCTGCTGTATGAGGCCGGCGGAAGCAAGGAGCTTATGAGGGTATTAAAGGACTATCATGAGTATGTCGGCAGAGTGAGAAAGGTGACACTCGGCGAGACAAAAAGAGCCAAAAACTCCACTCACGAGCATAAACAGATATGCGAGGCAATTAAGAATCATGACGCACTGCTGGCAGAAAAATGCGCCAGAGAGCATATAAACAATTCAAAGGAAAATATGGAACACCTTGGTTGGGAAAACCTTATTAAGTAAAGGAGATTTAAGAATGAGCAAGATTACGATGACAACACCCCTTGTAGAGATGGACGGAGACGAGATGACCAGAATCCTCTGGCAGATGATAAAGGATGAGCTTTTAATACCTTTTATCGATTTAAAGACAGAGTATTATGATCTGGGCTTAGAGGAGCGAAATCGTACAGATGATCAGGTAACCGTTGAATCAGCAAAGGCAACCATGAAATACGGTGTCGCAGTAAAATGTGCGACAATCACACCAAACGCAGCCAGAATGACAGAGTACAATTTAAAGGAGATGTGGAAGAGTCCTAACGGCACAATAAGAGCTATGCTTGACGGAACTGTGTTCAGAGCACCAATCGTTGTAAAGGGCATAGAGCCAAACGTAAAGACATGGGTTAAACCAATCACAATCGCTCGTCATGCATATGGTGATGTGTACAAGGCAACAGAGATGAAGGTAGCCGGTCCCGGAAAGGCTGAGCTTGTATTTACAGCAGAAGACGGAACTGAGACCAGGGAATTAATACATGAGTTTAAGGGCGCAGGAGTTATTCAGGGACAGCATAACCTGGATGATTCAATTGAGAGCTTTGCACATAGCTGCTTTAAGTATGCACTTGATACAAAGCAGGATTTATGGTTTGCCACAAAGGATACCATCTCAAAGAAATATGACCACACCTTCAAGGATATCTTCCAGGAAATCTTTGATGCACAGTATAAGGATGCTTTTGAGAAGGCTGGAATTACATATTTCTACACACTTATTGACGATGCAGTTGCCAGGGTAATGAAATCTGAGGGTGGATTTATCTGGGCATGCAAGAACTACGACGGAGATGTAATGAGTGATATGATCTCATCTGCATTCGGCTCACTTGCCATGATGACATCAGTGCTTGTATCCCCTCACGGATACTATGAGTATGAGGCAGCACATGGAACAGTTCAGAGACACTATTACAAGCATTTAAAGGGTGAGGAGACATCAACAAACTCTGTAGCTACTATTTTTGCATGGACAGGTGCACTCAGAAAAAGAGGAGAGCTTGACAAGATTCCGGCACTTTCTGAGTTTGCAGACAAGCTTGAGGCAGCTTGCATAAAGACTATTGAGAGCGGAAAGATGACAAAGGATCTCGCACTCATCACAACAATTGAAAATCCTACTGTTTTAAACAGCGAAGGCTTCATCAAGGCAATCAGAGAGGAGCTTGAGAAGACAATTTAATCTGAAATTTGGTTTTTAGCCTTAGAATAAGATATAACCCGGGGATAATTATAAATTTTTTGAATGTTAAATTCTTAACACATTGACAGATGACCTTCAAAAAATTATAATTAATCTTGGGTTTTTGTCTTTAAAAGAGAAATGATATCCTGATGATTGGAGGAATAAGACTTGAGTAAAGAAATATCACAGGCGGTTATCAGACGGCTGCCACGATACTATAGATATCTCGGAGAGCTTTTGGATGAGGGAGTGGAGCGTATTTCATCAAACGATCTGAGTCACAGAATGAAAGTGACAGCTTCACAAATCAGACAGGATCTCAATAATTTCGGTGGCTTTGGACAGCAGGGATACGGATACAATGTTCAGTTTCTTTACGAGGAAATCGGAAAGATAATGGGGCTTAACACAGAGCATAGAATAATTATCATCGGTGCAGGAAATCTTGGCCAGGCACTCGCCAATTACTGTCTCTTATACACATCTCCGAGCCCACGAGACTCCTGAGCATCTCG
>ENA-UAGS01000267-UAGS01000267.1-human-gut-metagenome-genome-assembly--contig:-NODE-267-length-8650-cov-7.075974_pt1 | contig 8650 bp, 6 predicted proteins | sample MGYA00243409_ERZ654340 | MGnify/ENA primary metagenome ERZ654340 (study PRJEB26926, sample SAMN06165097) | human gut metagenome | biome: ENVO:00009003; feature: ENVO:2100002; material: ENVO:00002003...
ATAATGTGTTGGCTACAGATGTGCAGGGGAATGAAGATGGAAGTGGTGTGCTGCTTGATTCTGACGGAAATGTGGCAGGTATGATACTGAAGAAGAATGAAAATGACGGAGATAATATTCATGCAGTTTCCATTTCGCAGATTCTTCCGTTGGTAGAACATCTGGCTAACAAAGAGACAATCAGATATACAGGTATTTATGGAACAGAGATAACTCAGGCACAATGTAGAAAACTGGGAATTGATCAGGGACTTTACGTGGAGCGTACACAAGAAGAATCTCCTGCGATGAAGGCAGGGATACAGTGTGGAGATATTATAAGTAAGATTGATGGAACTCCCACAGAGAGTATGCAGTCTTACTATACATATCTTCAGACAAAAAAGCAGGGAGAAAATCTTACCATAACGGTTCTTCGCAAAAATTCCGATGGTGAGTATGCGGAGAAAGATTATAAGGTAACAGTTGGAGAGAGATAGTGACAGGCGGAGAATCCTACAAGCGGGATTTTTTCTTGTGGAATTGTTATAATACTAAAAATAAAGGATAGAGAGGCAGGCTTTATGCGTTTTTTAAATGAGTTGCATGAAGGCGACCGGATCAGTGGCATTTATCTGTGTAAGCAGAAGCAGCCGGCTGTGACCAAGAACGGAAAGCCTTATGAGAATATTATACTCCAGGATAAGACTGGAATGATGGATGGAAAGATCTGGGATCCGAATTCTCTTGGAATTGATGATTTTGACGCACTGGATTACATTGAAGTCATGGGAGACGTGACCAGCTTTGCAGGAGCTATGCAGCTGAATATCAAGCGTGTGCGCAAAGCAGGCGAGGGTGAGTACAATCCGGCAGATTATCTTCCGGTAAGTGAGAACAGCACGGATGATATGTATACCCAGCTGGTTGCCATGATTGGCACTGTGAAGAATACCTATCTGAATACACTTTTGAAGAAACTGTTTATAGAGGATAAAGAATTTTTAAAATCTTTCGAGGAGCATTCCGCAGCCAAAACCGTACATCATGGCTTTATAGGCGGGCTGATGGAGCATACTTTAAGTGTTGCCAGGCTTTGTGATTATATGGCATCTGCTTATCCGGTGATCAAGCGAGATATGCTGATCACAGCAGCACTTCTTCATGATGTAGGAAAAACAAGAGAACTTTCTTCTTTTCCACTGAATGATTATACAGATGAGGGACAGCTTCTGGGACATATTATAATCGGAGCACAGATGATTCATGATCTGATTAAGGAGATACCGGACTTTCCACTGGATCTGGAGAACCAACTGGTACATTGTATTCTGGCACATCATGGCGAACTTGAGTACGGTTCCCCTAAGAAACCTGCTATGATAGAGGCAGTTGCTTTGAATCTTGCAGATAATACAGATGCCCGCATGGAGACTCTTACCGAGATTTTTGCAGCAGATAAGAGCAAGAAAGAATGGCTTGGATTTAACAGAATATTTGAATCTAACTTAAGAAAGACAGGAGAATGGTAATCTTTATGGAGTATCGTAAGAATGATATTGTTACGTTAAAGATTGAAGATTGCGGAATTGACGGTGAAGGTATCGGAAAGGCTGATGGCTTCACCGTTTTTGTCAAAGATGCAGTAATCGGAGACACAGTCCGCGCAAAGATCATGAAAGCGAAGAAAAATTACGGTTACGGAAGATTGGAGGAGATTATCACCCCATCTCCTGACCGTGTGGAGCCGAAGTGTCAGTTCGCAAGACAATGCGGAGGCTGCCAGCTGCAGGCCCTTTCTTATGAGAAGCAGCTGGAATTTAAGACTTCCAAAGTCAGGGGACATTTGGAGCGGATTGGCGGCTTTACAGATATTCCTATGGAGAAAATCCTGGGAATGGACCAGCCTTTCCACTATAGAAATAAAGCACAGTTTCCAGTTGGAAAGTCAAAAGACGGCAGAATTATTACCGGATTTTATGCCGGCCGTACACACAGTATTATTGAGAACCGGGACTGTGCTCTTGGGGTAACACGGAATAAGGAGGTTTTGGACCGTGTGATTGCGCATATGGAGAAGTTCCATATTCAGCCGTATGATGAGAACACTGGCAAGGGTTTAGTGCGCCATGTGCTGATCCGATATGGCTTTTTTACGGACGAGATGATGGTCTGTCTGATCATTAACGGGGAGAAGCTTCCTGGCGAAGAGGCTCTGGTGAAATCCCTTCGTCAGATTCCGGAGGCTGTCAGTGTGATGGTAAATGTGAATAAGAAGCGAAATAATGTGATCCTTGGGGAAAAGGTGCGGCTGCTCTGGGGACAGCCATACATTACAGACAAGATCGGAGAGATTTCCTATCAGATTTCGCCGCTGTCCTTTTTTCAGGTAAATCCTTACCAGACAGGGCGTCTTTATGGAAAAGCACTGGAATATGCACAACTTTCCGGAAATGAGACTGTGTGGGATCTTTACTGCGGAATTGGAACAATTTCTCTGTTTCTTGCACAGAAGGCAAAGATGGTAAGGGGCGTGGAGATCATTCCTGCTGCCATTGAGAATGCTAAAGAGAATGCGCGCCTGAACGGATTTGATAATACGGAATTCTTTGTGGGAAAAGCTGAGGAAGTGCTTCCAGAGCAGTTTGCACGCACTGGTGAGCGTGCTGACGTGATTGTAGTAGACCCGCCGAGAAAAGGCTGCGACGAGACCTTGCTTTCTACCATTATCAAAATGCAGCCCGACCGGGTAGTTTACGTAAGCTGCGACAGCGCAACTCTGGCACGGGATTTGAAGTATCTTTGTGAAAGAGGCTACGAATTGAAGAAAGTCTGCCCGGTTGATATGTTCCCGAATACGGTGTCGGTGGAGACGGTAGTTCTTTTGTCCCAACTGAAACAAAAGCCGGATGATTATATTAATGTCACGATTGAACTTGATGATATGGATATAACATCTGCAGAGACTAAGGCTACATATGATGAGATAAAGAAATATGTGGCTGAACATAATGCCGGCATGAAGGTTTCCAATCTGTATATCTCACAGGTAAAGAGAAAATGCGGAATTGAGGTTGGAAAGAATTATAATTTACCTAAAAATGAAGATAGCAGGCAACCGCAGTGTCCAGAAGATAAAGAGAGTGCAATTGTGGAGGCATTGAAGCATTTTAAGATGAATAGTTAATAAAGAGAGGTGCAGATGCTATGCCAGGTATACTCGTGGTTGAAGATGATGAAAATTTAAATCGTGGAATTACATTCTCACTGAAAAAATCCGGATATGAGGTTTTTTCAGCAGAATCAGTGAAAAAAGCGAAAAGAATTGCAAGTGATAATAATGTGGATGTTACCATTTGTGATGTGAATCTTCCGGATGGGAATGGACTGGAATTTGTAAGGTGGATGAGATGCAATTATAATACATACATTATTTGTCTTACAGCACTAGATCAGGAGATGGATCAGGTCATGGGATATGAAGCAGGGGCAGATGATTATATTACAAAGCCGTTTAGTCTTTCGGTACTTCTTTTGAAAATAGAAGCACATTTCCGCCGCAGACAGGAGAAAACGGAAGCCGGAAAGATGATTTCGGGAGATATCGTATTTATCGCAGGAGAAATGAAAGTCCTGATAAAGAGTCGTGAAATCAGTCTGACAAAAACGGAGTTGAAAATGCTGACTTTTTTTCTTCAGAATCCGAAACAGATTCTTTCAAAAACACAAATATTGGAAAATGTGTTTGATCTGGAAGGGGATTTTGTGGATGAAAATACAATCGCTGTCAATATCAGAAGACTCCGTGAGAAAATCGAAGACAATCCGGCTGCACCGGTCTATATAAAGAATATCAGAGGTCTTGGGTATATATGGAATCAGGAGGTAAGGCAGTGACAAAGAGATATCGCAAGAAGATTACAGTAGTGCTCTCCTTGGTATTACCTGTCATATTATTGTTTGCAATATTAAATTGCTTTACCACGTATGTGTTTTATGAAGATTATAAATATAAAATGAATCTTATGACAGAGATTGCTGCAAAGGAAGAATTTTCCGGGCTGGATGCTGTTTCGGAATTGCTTAAGGATAAGGATATTGAAACCAACGAACAGGGAAGGCGATTATTGGAGCAATATGGATACTGGGGGAATAAAGGGAATGCATTTTATTCGCAATTCCGGCATCAGGTTATGGTGACCGGTGCTGTAAGCACTGTGATATGCGTGCTTCTTTTGACTTTTTTACTTTATTGGAAGAAAAAAGAAGATGCGTGTCATCAGAAAATTTTAGACCAGTTGGAAGAAATTCTGATCAGATTCCGTGAAAATAAATTTGATGATTTACTGAAAACGGAAAATCATGCAGAACTGGAAAAATTGAATGACCAGCTTGAAGCAATCGGACATCATATTCAGTTGATAAAGGAAGAAGCAAGGGCAGAAAAGGAGAACACGAAAGAAATGGTTTCTGATATTTCTCACCAGTTAAAGACACCGGTTGCAGCTTTGGATACATGTTTTAGTGTGCTGATGCAGAATGACTTAAGTGCCACAGAACAGGAGGAGTTTCGTATCCGTTGTCGGAGTGCTCTGGATGGACTGGAGACATTATTGCAGTCGCTTCTTGAAATATCCAAGATGGAAACTGGACTGATTCAGATTAATAAGAAAAAACTTCCGCTTATGGATACTGTCATATCTGCTGTGAACCGCACTTATCCTAAAGCGGATGAGAAAGAAATTGAATTCGTTTTTGACTATGAAAAAGAGCTGGAAACATGCACGATTATGCAGGATAAAAGGTGGCTTGGTGAAGCTGTGATCAACGTTCTGGATAATGCGGTCAAGTACAGTCCGTGTGGTTCAAAAATATTTATCCGGTTACAAAAAAGAAACGATCTTGTAAGAATGGAAATTGAGGATCAGGGAATTGGTATTCCGCAGAATGAGTATCACAAAATTTTTCAACGATTTTACAGAGGAAGTTCCAAGGAGGTCATGGAAAAGAGTGGTACAGGAATCGGACTTTTTCTATCGAGAGAAATTATCGAAAAACACGGAGGTACAATCATGGTAACCTCCGGCAAAAAGAAAAAAGGAAGCACGTTTGTGATTCAATTACCATATGTTGGTTAAATTTTAAGTGGGCAGAAATCTTACAATTCTGTAAGACTTCTGCTCGTTTTTTGAAAGTGAAATGAAAGATTATCCTGATACAATTTGGATGTAGGTTGAAAAATGACCAATTATATAAACAGGCAAAGAAAGTTTGCTGAAAAGGTATGCTTTACAGAATTGAAAAGGAGGCAACACATGAGTGTGATATTAGAAACCAAGCAGCTTTGTAAGTTTTATGGCGCAGGTGAGAATCAGGTCAAAGCGGTCAATCAGGTGGACATTCAGATTGAGCAGGGAGAATTTGTCGCAATTGTTGGAAAGTCAGGTTCCGGTAAAAGTACATTACTTCATATGCTTGGAGGGCTAGACACCCCGACAAAAGGCAGTGTTACTTTAGCAGGGAAAGATTTATACAGGATGAAGGAAGATGCCCTTGCTGTTTTCCGCAGAAGAAAAATCGGATTTGTTTTTCAGGCATTTAATCTGGTTTCATCTGTTAATGTCTGGGAAAATATTGTACTGCCACTGGGGCTGGATGGAAGAAAAGTGGATGAAGCGTATGTAAATGATATTATTGCAACTCTGGGGATTGAAAACCGGATTTATAATCTGCCAAATCAGTTATCCGGAGGACAGCAGCAGAGAGTAGCAATTGCAAGAGCACTGGTGAATCGTCCGGAAATTATATTTGCAGATGAGCCGACAGGAAATCTTGATTCTAAGACCAGTGATGAGGTAATCGCCCTGCTTAAGATGACAGCAAAAAAATATGGACAGACAATTGTAATGATTACCCATGATGACGAAATTGCACAGGTCGCTGACCGTATTCTGGTGATTGAGGACGGACAGGTGGTGGATTTCAGATGAAGACAATAAGCAGGATTGCATATAGCAATGACAAAAAGAACAAGACAAGAAGTATACTGATTATGATGTCCATATGTCTGACTACGATGCTGCTTGTGATTATCAGTACTGTGGGAAATGGAATGATCCGTTTGCAGAAAAGTCAGGCGGCAAGCTCATATGGAAGCAATTATGGCCTGTTTATCGCCGCAGATGGTACGCAATTAAAAGAAGTGGAACGCAGAGCTGAGATATCTGATATCGGCATCATGTGTACGGAGGGCATCCTGAAAGGAAATGAAAATGGCGGCTTTGTCAGTGCGGATGAAACGGTCAGGAAAATGCTTCCCTATAATCAGGAATATGTGTTGAAGGAAGGTACCTATCCGGAAAAGGCGCAGGAAATTGCCGCAGGACGCGCTTTCTTTGATGCAGTGGGATACCATGATGTAAAGGTCGGAGACATCGTAACATTGGAGTACCGTTCCGGCATGCAGTCGGAATACGCACCGGTGGAATTTACTGTCAGCGGGATTTTATATGACCGGGATGAATATACCATCGAGGCTTCCTATGTTGTATTCGGTTCGCAGGATTTTTATAATGAGCGTGTTGCGGAGGGTGACAGGCAATATAATATCTATTTTACCTTGAGCGATTCTGCAAATGTATCTATGAATAATGTTGCGCCTGTTATAAAAGAAATCGCGGATTCCTGCGGCATTGACCAGAAAAACGTGATCATCAATGACCTCTACCTGCAGTGGGTATTGCAGCCGAGCTATGAAATGATTGTGGTTTGTGGAACCCTGATCCTCGGAATCGTGCTGTTTTCCGTTGTGGTCATTTATAATATCTTCCAGGTCGGGATCGCCCAGAAGGTTCAGGAGTACGGAAAAATCAAGGCGCTGGGTGCAACCAGAAAGCAGATGAAGCAGTTGATCTTTCGTGAGGGCATTCTTCTGGCGGTTCTTTCGATACCGCTGGGGCTGCTGTTTGGTTTCCTGATTGCAAAAGTCAGTTTCAACTGGCTGGTGGAGCAGGGAAATCTGGTATCGTCCGGAATCAAGAACCATCAGGTGCCTCTGTTTTCACTGACAATTATGCTCATCTGCATTTTTGTATCGTTTCTTACGGTCGTTTTGGCTCTGCGCAAACCCATGAAAATTGTTTCCCGGATTTCACCCATCGAAGCGACACGGTATCTTGACGGCTCCAAAACGCAAAAACAGGGCAGACGAAAAGGCAGAAAAGATGTCACCGTTTTCTCCATGGCAATGGCAAATGTGACAGGCAATCCGAAAAGAACCATTGCTACGATTCTTACCATGGGGCTTTCCTGTGTATTGTTTGTAATTATCTCTAATTATGTTGGGAATATTGACCCGGAGTACGAGGCGCGGATTGCAATCAACCATGGACAATTTGAGTTGCAGCTGGATTATTCCCAGAATTATGATGAAGCCTATTCGGAGAATAATCTGGACACAATCCTACAGAACAACCCACTGAATGATTCATTGATTAAAGAAATCAAATCCATCCCCGGTGTAACGGATGTACTGACGAGAGAAATCGTCTCTGCAGATCTGAACGGAACAAAATTTCCGGTTGCAATCGTAAATCAAGAGGATTTTGAAATGATGCGCGGGGATGGCGATATCGGTTCCATGGACTATGCACAGGCTGTCAAAAACGGGGATGTTTTCTTTGGCTGGTCCATGTGGATGGAAGCTGACGGGTATTCTGCGGGTGCACCGATTACATTCAACTTTGATAACGGAAGCGGAACCTATACCTATCATGGAAAAATCGCAGGCTCCTTTGTAAGCGCGGACACTTATCTGGTCATTCCGGAAGAAGTATACCGCTCTGTAGATCCGAAAGGGACATCTTATGGATACCTGTGGGTGGATTGTGCTAAAAAAGATGTGGCATCTGTAGAGCAAAGCCTGAATGACCTGCTCTCCGATACTTCTCATATCAAGCTGAACACCTATCACGCAGAATTGCAAACTGCAGAATACGCAAGCCGTATGATGAAGCTTGGCTGCTATCTGTTCATGGCAATTGTCGGTCTCATTGGGTTTATGAATCTGGCAAACACCATGATCATCAATATCACCACGAAGAAGCAGGAATACGGTGTGCTGCAAGCGGTAGGCATGACCAATAAGCAGTTGAATCTGAGCTTACAAATACAGGGCTTGATTTTTACGGTTGGCACCATCTGCGTCGCACTTGCTGCCGGTCTGCCCCTTGGCTATGCACTGTTTTCCTATGCGAAGCATAATGGGATTTTTGGAATGAACGTTTATCACGTTCCTCTTATCCCGATTCTTGTTATGATTCTTCTGGTTGGTATTCTACAAATTGTGCTTTCCTGTGTTTTAAGCAGTAATCTGAAAAAGGAAACGCTGGTAGAAAGAATAAGGTATCAGGGATAGCAAGTAATATGTAATGAACTAGGTCTTAACGAAGAGGAGAAATAGATAACTTCCATTTTGTATGTATGATAAATCTAAACAGTATTTTAGCAACATTTCCTGAGTGGGGGCAGAAAGTGCCCCCACTTTCACTATTTGGGGGCGAAAAGCGCCACCATATATCATAAATGATGGGTTCAAGGGAAAAATCCCTTGCTAGAACAGCATTTGGATGGAGACATCTCTAATGCGTATCTAGCCGTCGCCGGGGACTAA
>ENA-UAGS01000275-UAGS01000275.1-human-gut-metagenome-genome-assembly--contig:-NODE-275-length-8497-cov-2.794717_pt1 | contig 8497 bp, 8 predicted proteins | sample MGYA00243409_ERZ654340 | MGnify/ENA primary metagenome ERZ654340 (study PRJEB26926, sample SAMN06165097) | human gut metagenome | biome: ENVO:00009003; feature: ENVO:2100002; material: ENVO:00002003...
AAAAGAAACGGATTACACGGATTTCACGGTTGTTTCTTTTTTATCCGTGTAAAATCTGTGTAACCCGTGTCTGATATACTATATAATAAGGTATATTACTTCTTCAGCAGTTTGGCTTGTTCGATGTACTTATCGATATCCATTGACTGGTAAGAACGGAAATATTTGTCTTTAATCTTGGTATATGCTTTGATAGCGTCGTCATACTTGCCTTGCTTAACGAGGATTTCTCCGGCTTGTTGCAAGTAGATAGGACTGAGTGAATTGTTATCAGCTTCGTCAGCAGCGCTCAGCAACATAGAAGCAGCTTTGTCCAGCTGGCCTAATTGTGCGTAGCAGTTACCCATTGCACCTTTCATTGCAGGAGCTATCATCTGGTCTTTTCCGCTGAAGCTATCCAGTGCTTTTACAGCAGCTTCGTATTGTCCCAGGTGAGCGTAGCAGATACCCATATATGCTTTTGCCAAGTTGGCAGCTTTGGTTCCGCTGTATTCATCAGCAATTTTAGCGAAACCTGCGAATCCGATACTGTCGCCATTCAATGCCTGTTCGTAAAGGTCGGCCTCAAAGTATTCCTGTCCTTTGAACAATGCAGCCTGTGCCTTTTCTTCGCGCGGTTCAGCATAAAGGTTCTTGTACATTACTATACCGGCTACGATGATGATTACTGCTACTACAGCGCCGATAATTGCTTTTTTGTTTTTAATGAGAAATGCCTCCGATTGTGACAATGCTTCTTCCACATTCAGGGCTTCGTTAGCTTTCTTTTGTTCTGCCATTTTATATATTCTTTTTGTTATTATTCTTATTTAGCCATTTCGACCCGCAAAAGTAACTTTTTTATAGGTATCAACGAAATTTAGCGGCATCTTTTTTTCTTTTACACTTGAAAACCCGAAATTCTTCCTACTTTTTGATGAGCTAGGCTTTACCTCCGCATTAAAAATAAGCATGTTTATTTTGTACTGCATTCGGTTTAGATAAATCTCTCACATTCGGAAAAAAGAATGAATTCTCTTTTCGCTCACTAAATCGAGATTTTGCATTATCTTTGTAACTGAATTTACTGCTGTAATATGATACTGAAACGTATATCCATACTTAATTATAAGAATCTGGAACAAGTTGAGCTCTCGTTCTCACCCAAGTTGAACTGTTTTTTCGGACAGAACGGCATGGGGAAAACGAATTTGCTCGATGCCATTTATTTCCTTTCGTTTTGTAAGAGTTCGGGCAATCCCATCGACTCGCAAAACATCCGCCATGATCAGGAATTCTTTGTCATCCAAGGCTTCTATGAGGCTCCCGACGGTACGCCGGAAGAGATTTATTGCGGTATGAAGCGCAGGCAAAAGAAACAATTCAAGCGGAATAAAAAGGAATATACCCGCTTGTCCGATCATATCGGATTCTTGCCTTTGGTCATGGTTTCTCCTGCCGATTCGGAATTGATTGCCGGAGGCAGTGACGAGCGTCGACGCTTTATGGATGTCGTAATTTCGCAGTATGATAAAGAGTATCTGGAAGCTCTGATACGCTATAATAAAGCGTTGGCTCAACGAAATACGTTGTTGAAAAGTGAAGTGCCGGTAGAAGAAGAGTTGTTTCTCATTTGGGAAGAGATGATGGCACAGGCCGGCGAGATTGTTTTCCGTAAGCGGGAGGCTTTTATCAGTGAATTCATTCCTATTTTCCAGTCATTTTATTCTTTTATTTCACAAGATAAGGAGCAGGTCGGGTTGACTTATGATTCGCATGCCCGTGATGCATCCCTGTTGGATGTAATAAAAGCAAGTCGTGTACGTGACCAGATTATGGGATACTCTCTGCATGGCATTCACAAAGATGAACTGAATATGCTTCTGGGTGATTTCCCTATCAAGCGGGAAGGTTCGCAGGGGCAGAACAAGACCTATCTTGTTGCCCTGAAATTGGCACAGTTTGATTTCCTGAAAAGGACCGGCACCACAGTACCTTTGCTTCTGCTGGATGATATCTTCGATAAACTGGATGCTTCTCGCGTAGAGCAGATCATCAAGTTGGTAGCCGGTGATAACTTCGGGCAGATATTCATAACAGATACGAACCGGGAACATCTGGATCGCATTCTTCATAAGGTAGGCAGCGATTACAAAATGTTCCAGGTAGATCAAGGAGTCATAACAGAACGGGAGGAGGATGAAGCATGAAGCGTAACGATGCCGAACAAATAGGTAAACTGATACGTACTTTCCTTCGGCAGGAGAGTCTGGAGTCGCCACTCAATGAGCAGCGGCTCATTAACTCATGGGCAGAAATCCTTGGCCCCACTATTGCCTCTTATACCCGCGAACTCTATATCCGCAATCAGATTTTATATGTCCATCTGACCTCTGCCGCCCTGCGTCAGGAACTGATGATGGGACGTGACTTGCTGGTACGCAACCTGAACCGCCACGTAGGTGCGCAGGTAATCACGAATATCATATTCAGATAGGGATTAGTGGTTAGTGATTAGTGATAAGCTATCCACTCTCTGTATCTTCAATGTTTTCAATTCTTCTATGGCACGATTGTAATATACAGGCGTTTCCAGGTCTTTATTGTTATGCGCATCTAACCCGATGATGGCAGTACAACCTTCATTGGCGGCAATGTGCCAGAAGTCCGGGCAGGGATAAGTCTGCAAATTGTGCGCCTCATTATAAGCTACATAACCGATATTATATTCCAGCGGAATATGGAGGCGTGCGGCTGTGCGGCAGATATGGCGACTGATTAACTTACAATGACGGTCGAACTGAGGATATGAGCGCATGAATAAATCCGGGTGAGCCAGGCAGCAGAACAAACCACTCTCCATTCCCTCGATGGCGCTTTCTTCATAGAGTTCCAGCATATCAAGGTTCTCGGTATGATGTCCGAAGTAAGGGAACTTCTCATCTGTATGGTAATGGTGATTGCCGAACAGGATATAATCCAGTTGATACTCTTTGATTTTTTCTTTCAGCCAATGGATATAGGTGGGAAAATACTCGCATTCCAATCCGATTTTGATACTGATCTGATCCCGGTATTTCTCGCGGAGCGAGCGTAGGCTTTCTACGTATCCGGGTAATTCTTCGGGGAGCATACGCATGTCAGCCACATAATCGGTGTGATACTTCCACGGAGTGTGGTCTGAAAATCCCAGCTCCTGATAGCTGCCTTTGATGGCGCTGAGCACGTAGTCTTCGTCGCTACCCGTAGCGTGCATGCAACGGGCAGTATGAGTGTGATAATTTGTTTTCATTGAATTGTTATAATCGTATCCATGCGGATGTCGAATGGCTCCGCAGGCACTTCTTCCACTAATTGAAAAGGAAAACAGATGCCGGCTTTGAAAGCCGTGAGGCGGGGGAGCAGTCGGTCATAATAACCTTTGCCTCTGCCCAGACGGTTACCTGCATTATCGAAAGCTACGCCGGGGACGGCGACAAAGTCGATAGCTGCATAGTCGGTGAAGAGTTCTCCGGTAGGTTCTTCAATACCATAACTTCCTGTTGCCAGGTCTTCGGGACCGGTATAGACACGCAATTCCAGATCGTCACCTACGACAACCGGAAGCAATATCCGCTTTTCACGGCTCCACTTCCGGACAAATTCATGCGTATCGACTTCGTCCTTCAGTGAATAATAGAGCAGGACGATATGTGCCGCCCTGAAAGCCGGGTGGGCTTCCAGAGCGGCAAGTATTTCAGCAGACTGACGCGTAGTGGAAGAGCTGTGTCGGGTCTTCAACAAAGCTACCTGCCTGCGCAGTTCTTTTTTCCTTTCCATCATCTTTTGTATCCTCTATGATTGGTGTCGCTTCCGGGGCTTTGGGGAATGCCTCGCCACGTTCCAGAATATCCAATGCCTTCTTGACGGTAGTATCGCTCTGGTTGATGTAGCGGATGTATTGCTCCCTTCCCAGTATGTTATAGATAATGTTGCCGTAAAGACTTCTTTCCAGTAGCTTGTAGGACTTGTGGATAAGGATATTGCGTCTCTTCACTCCCTTGCTGTCTGCAAAACGGATAAACTGTTCTACGATACCTTGCTGACGAAGATATTTCAGCATGTCTTCTTCATTTTCGAACTCATTCAGTTTAGCCCGGTTGCGGTCGGAATACTGGAAGCTGAACTGTAAAGTCAGTCCTTTATTGAGCACTTCAATCAGATAAGAAGAGGTTCCTGTGGTATCCTGTGGTACGAATACGTCCGGCATAATACCACCACCACCGTAAACGGGACGTCCCAGACGGGTGGAGTAGCGCAAATTCTCGTCCAGCTTGATGCTATCCTTAGAGAAGAATTCACCATGCTCGTAGCGGGTCAGCCAATCCATTTCGTACTTGGCGTCCTTACCATTCTTATACGGACGTTGTATGCAACGACCGGATGGAGTATAGTAGCGGGCAATTGTCAGGCGAATAGCAGAGCCATCGCTGAAGTCAATCGGTTGTTGTACTAATCCTTTTCCGAAGGAACGGCGTCCTACGATTGTACCACGGTCATTATCCTGAATAGCTCCTGCAAAGATCTCACTGGCGGATGCCGAACTTTCATTGGTCAGCACAACCAAAGGCATTTTCTGGCAACTGCCTGTTCCGTTGGCATAATCTTCCATGCGGGGGTATTTGCGTCCCTGGGCATAGACAATAAGTTGTCCTTCCGGCAGGAATTCATTCACCATACGCACGGCAGCCTCCATGTAACCACCGGTGTTGTCGCGCAAGTCAATAATAATTCCCTTACAATTCTGATGACTGAGTTGAGCAATAGCATTCAGCAGTTCTACATGAGTGGTACGTCCAAACTTACTGATTTGAATGTATCCATAATCATTGCTGAGCATATAAGCTGCATCAATTGTATTCTGTGGAATATCACCGCGGGTGATGACAAAGTCCAGCAAATTCTTTTCTGTAGCACGTTTGACACCCAATTTCACTTTGGTTCCTTTCGGACCTTTCAAAGTGCGCATGGCTTTCTCATTGGTCAGTTTTATTCCGGCGAACAAGCTGTCGTCTACCATGACGATGCGGTCGCCTGCCATCAGTCCTACTTTCTCGGACGGACCACCTTGAATGACACTATTCACATGAATCGTATCATCCTGAATGGTGAATTGAATACCGATACCGCTGAAACTGCCTTCCAACTCTGAATTAACTTCCTCCAGATTCTGGGCAGGAATGTAAGTAGAGTGGGGGTCTAACTCAGCCAATATCTGTGGCATTGCTTTTTCCACAAGGTCCGTCATGTTGACGGTGTCTACATACTGGTCTTCAACAACCCGCAACAAAGCATTCAGCTTGTTGGACGAGCCATTAATAATGCCCAGCGTATTTCCGGCGAAATGCCTGGCATAAAATGTTCCGATCAGAATTCCCATTACCACGCTGATTGCAATGACGAGCGGAGTAAAGCGGGAAGAGTTTTTTGTACTCATATCTTTTAGTTGTTAGCTACGAGCTACAAGCTACGAGCGGTAGCTGGTGGTTCGTAGATTTTAGTTTATTGTTTGTTTAAGGTCTTTATTCTTTGCTTGTAGCCTGTAGCTCGTCACTTGTAGCTACATATACTACCTCGATACCTGCACGCTTCAAAAGTTCGATACCGTCTTCCAAACGGTATTTTTCGGAGTATACCACTCGTTTGATACCTGCCTGGATAATCAGTTTTGAACATTCGATGCATGGCGAAGCGGTGACATACATAGTGGCACCGTCGCTGCTATTGTTAGAGCGTGCTATCTTCGTGATTGCATTCGCCTCGGCATGCAACACGTAAGGTTTGGTAACGTTATTATCGTCTTCACATACATTTTCAAAACCGGCAGGCGTTCCGTTATACCCGTCAGAAATAATCATTTTATCTTTGACGATGAGTGCACCTACCTGGCGGCGTTTACAATATGAATTTTCCGCCCAGATACTTGCCATACGTATATAACGCTTGTCCAGCGCTTCTTGTTTTTCTTTAGCAGAACCTTCCATAGTCTTAATTACCTGAGTTACGTTGTGGAGCGAAAGAGATGAACTTTACAGTCTGTCCTTCTTTGTAATAAATATATAAATTCTTATTATCTCCTCCATATTTGAATGCACTCTTTAGCCCATCCATAAAAGCCTTACCTAAATACTTATCTCCATCGGTGCCTCCTCCGTTTTTTATGGTAATCTTTAATTCCCGATTATCCCCATTTGCACTCCAGTCACCATTGACAGAGGCACTGGTGGCTTTCCCGCTAAAAGTCCCGATTGCTACATCGTTTACGTTAGCACCTTCAAACACTAAAGTGTAATTATCTCCTGTAATCGTTTTAAAACTTTTTTCTCTGGCATCTTGATCGTTTTGCCAGAAGTCGTACATTTTGTTTTGTCCTTCCACTGCAATGTAAGTCATGTACCAGGTTTTTCCGGTGAAGATGTCAATGACATCGTCTTCCTGATCACAAGCGCTCAATACGGGTAAGAAGAGAACGACTAACAGTAACTGTATATAGGTCTTCATCTTTTTCATTTCTTTATTCCATTTCTGATTAATAATGCATCAATAGTTGGTTCTTGTCCGCGAAAGCGTTTGTATAATGTCATCGGGTGTTCTGTTCCTCCTTTGGAAAGAATGTTTTCCCGGAAGGAAGCGGCTACTTCCGGATTGAAGATTCCTTTTTGTTTAAACAGTGAGAAGGCATCTGCATCCAGAACTTCCGCCCATTTATAACTGTAATATCCGGCAGAATAACCTCCGGCAAAGATATGCGAGAACTGTGTACTCATACAGGCATCTTCTACCATAGGAAGAATCTGTGCTTTCTTCCATGCTTCTTTTTCATAAACCTTCACGTCGCCATCAAATGGGGTGGTACGGGTGTACCATGCCATATCCAGTAATCCAAAGCTAACCTGACGCAGGCAGGCATAAGCGGCATCGAAATTAGAAGAATCTACAATGCGCTGTACCAGTTCGTCCGGGATGAGTTCTCCGGTCTGATAATGTCTGGCAAATGTGTGGAGGAACTCCTTTTCAATAGCGAAGTTCTCCATGAATTGAGAGGGAAGTTCCACAAAGTCCCAATATACGTTTGTACCGCTCAGGTTTTCATAGGTGGAATTCGCGAACATACCATGCAGGCTATGCCCGAACTCATGCAGGAATGTTTCCAGTTCACCAAATGTTAGTAAGGCGGGTTTGTCTTTTGTCGGCTTGGTGAAGTTCATCACGATAGATATGTGCGGACGACTGTTTTCACCGGTTGCCTCGTCAATCCATTGTTCTTTATAAGAAGTCATCCATGCACCTGCACGTTTACCCTCTCTGGGATGGAAGTCTGTATAGAGTACGGACAGGAATTTACCGTCTTTGTCAAATACCTCATATGCATCCACATCCTTATGGTATACCGGGATATCGCTGTTTTTCTTGAAAGTAATACCATACAAGCGGGTAGCCAGACCGAATACACCTTCTTTTACCTTGCTCAGTTCAAAATAGGGACGGAGCATTTCATCATCTATCTGAAATTTCTGGTCTTTTAGTTTATGGGAATAATAAGACCAGTCCCAAGGCATCACTGTGAAGTCACTGCCTTCCAGTTGGCGTGCCAAAGCCTCTACCTCTGCATATTCTTGCTTGGCGGTGGGAGTGTAAGCATCCAGTAGCTGATCCAGCAGTTTATATACATTGCCGCTGTTTTCTGCCATTCGCTCTTGCAGGTTATATTCAGCAAAACTGCTGTATCCCAAAAGTTGCGCAATAGCCAGGCGGGTATTAACGAGCTTCTTTACAATCTCCAGATTGTTGGTTTCATTGTCATGGGTACATTTGGTATTATATGCCATATAAAGCTTACAGCGTAAATCGCGGTTACTGGCATACGTCATAAACGGGCTATAACTAGGGGCCTGCAAAGTGAATACCCATCCTTCCACGCCTTTTTCTTTGGCAGTTTCTGCGGCTGCATCAATGGCGCTTTGTGGCAGGCCGGCAAGTTGTGCAGGGTCTGTCAGTACCAGTTTATAGTCGTTGGTTTCTTTCAGGTTGTTTTCTCCGAATTGCAGGGTTAGCAAGCTAAGTTCTTTGCTCAGAGCACGGTATTGCTCTTTGGCTTCTCCTTCGAGATTAGCTCCACTGCGAACAAAGCTATTGTACACCTTCTCCAGCAGCTTGCTTTGCTCGGGAGTAAGATTAGCCTGGTCTTTCTGGTCATACACTGCCTTAATACGTGCAAATAACTTCTCATTCAGAGTGATGTTATTACCATGTTCGCTCAACAACGGCATGATGGATTTTGCCAGTTCCTGCATGTCATCGTTGGTTTCCGCGCTCAGCAGATTGCCGAATACAGTGCTGACTTGGTTCAACAGTTCGCCGGACTTCTCGTAAGCAGCGACCGTGTTGGCGAATGTAGCCGCTTCCGGATTATTGGTGATAGCATCAATCTCCGCATTGTGACGGTTGATACCTTCACGAATGGCGGGTTCATAATGTT
>ENA-UAGS01000282-UAGS01000282.1-human-gut-metagenome-genome-assembly--contig:-NODE-282-length-8420-cov-4.203825_pt1 | contig 8420 bp, 7 predicted proteins | sample MGYA00243409_ERZ654340 | MGnify/ENA primary metagenome ERZ654340 (study PRJEB26926, sample SAMN06165097) | human gut metagenome | biome: ENVO:00009003; feature: ENVO:2100002; material: ENVO:00002003...
GGAAAGAGCATACTCAATCCAATGCAAAAATATGAAAATAGCTGAATAAATGAAACCAAAGCCCCTTATTTTTTATTACGTTTTACAATCTCAATCCTCTTTTCGGTTTATTCTCTTCTTTTTGGGTGTGGCTTACACCCAGTTTTTCTTTGAGTTCCTGAAACTTCATTTTAAACCATTCGAGTATGGGTATACCGTCAATGCACAGCCGGAACTTTCCTTTCTCCTGCGGATTTCTCTCTACGGTTGCCGTCGAGTGGTCTGTCCTGAACTTTTCCCGGTGCTCTTTCGAATAGAGCCTTCCCTTGAACTCTACGGGTTGTAGGGTGACGATTTGCCTTGTCAGTTCCTCGGTGAACCCCACTTCCCGGCATTGTTCGGCTATGGGCAGCAGTTCCGTTACGATAGGGAAATAGGTGTCTATCTGTTTCAGCCTATTGTTGTACTCTGCAATTTTCTGTTGGTAACTTCGGTCTATCTTGTTTATCTCGCTGTTGTATCGGTTCTCCATTTTTGCCTGTTCCCTCTGTTCGGCTTGTACTTGTCTTTGCAGATTAGCTATATCCTGCTTCAAACCCTCATTCTCCGCTTCCAGCCTCTTGACCTTGCTGCCGCCCAAAAGAGAACTTACCCCGTCCGCTATGGCTGTGGTTGCGTTCACCGCCGCCCCCTTCATCTTCTGCACGTCGATTTCTCCCTTGACCTTTTTCAGTTTCTTCTGTGCTTCCTCTTCCAGCCCCAGCAGGGTTTCTATGTTCTCCTGCAGGCTGTCTTGTTGTTCTACCAGTTCCTTGTAGTATTGCATGGTGGATATGTGTTTTGCCAGCGAACCGTCTATTCCTCTTTGCAAGCCGTATTTGCTCATGGCTTGTGCATAGGTGTCTTGATAGTGTTTCAGCCTGTGCCTTGCCATGACGTCATCAGCACACAGCCGTACATCCTGCGTGTTCTTCTTGCGGTATTTCTTTTTCCCGTTCTGTTCTTCCTTTCTGGCTTTTCTGCGCTCTCCGGTTACTATCGGTACGATAGTGGCGTGTATGTGAGGTGTCTTCTCGTCCATGTGCAGGACTGCCGACACAAGGTTCCGCTCCCCGTATGTTTCCCGGAGCCATTTCAGGTTGTCGTTGCACCAGCCGTCAAGCCTCCCGTCCTCTTCCATTTGCTTCATGTCCTTGTTGCTTCCGGTGAGCAGCACCCGGATTGCCTTCACCTGGTTGGTGCCCACCTTGCGTTTGATGCCCGCCGTCTCTATCCGGTACGCTATCGCCTGCGTGCGGTTCTTTACTCCTTCGGGGAACCGTACCAGTTCCCGGTTCAAGTGTGTGCGCATTCTGTCCGCGTTCTTCGGGTGGACGGTGCGCTCTATGTGTGTGGACATTGCACCGTCCGCACCCTTTGCCTTTTCCAAATGCAAAACTGCATATCCCATAACTGTAATACATTTTTCGGTTAATACTTCCCCTGCCTTGCTCCCATGCCGCATGGCTTCGGGGTTTCAAAAGGGGCGGCGTCCCTTTTGCTCATTGGGGCTTTTTTAGCGATGCGTGCATTGCGTGAAGAAAAAGCCCTAATGAGCTATGGCTTTTTTCAAAGCCTTCCGGTGGCTGTACGATTACATCCTGATACCTTTGTTTTTCTTTTTCGGTTGCTCTGCCTTCTGTTGGCTTTTCTCCGGTTCCGGCTTCTCACGCCGCCGTTCGGATTGTCTGTTCTGTTTACCCCGCAGGAAGTCGTTCAGGTCGTTGTAGCCTCCGTATATGTGCGACGCGTCCCGGATGCGCAACCCGTATTCCTCCCGCAGTTCCTGAACAGCTTCCATTCCCGCCTTGTCGTTGTCGAGGAAACAGTGGATGCGCTCGTAACCGCCCAATGGTCGGATTGCCTTGGAGAGGTTGGAAGTCGAGTTCAGTACGATGTAGTCCTGCCCGTCAAGGTCGGGGCGGTCAGGACACCTTTCCAGCCGCAGGGTGAGGAAGGAAAGGTAGTCCATGAAGCCCTCGAAGAGGTAGCAGGATTCCTTTGGCTGTTCCTGCCGTATGTGTGTGATGTCTTTCGGGGCTATACAGCCCTTGAAGAATTTGTTGCGTATTTCGTAGCCTCCCGAACGGTTGGGGAAGCCGACGGCAAAGTAGGGTTTGCCGTCAGTCAGGTAGCGCACCTCCCTGCATTCTCTTTTTGCCAGTTCCGTATTTATCCCCCTTTGCCGCAGATAGGACAATAGGGCGGGGGAAGAAAGCGGCACCACTTCCAACTGCTGGAAGCTCGGTTTTGAGAGTGGTTGCCCGCCAAAAGAGAAGGAGACCGGGCGCACGCTGGGTGCCTGCTCCGCTATCCGTTCCAAGAGGTAGGGCAGGCTGTCGGATGCGTAGAGTTCCCGCGCCAGTGCGATGATGTTCCCGCCCCTGCCCGCGCCAAAATCGTACCATAGGTTGCGTTCCATGTTCACCTTGAAGGACGGTTCCTGCTCGTCCCTGAACGGTGACTTGTACCATAGGCTGTCTCCCTGCCGTCTTACCGGGTTGTAGCCAAGAGTATGCAGATATTCCTCTATGCGTATCCGCTTCGCTTCATTCGTATTCATGTAGATTTCTGTTTAAGTGGATATTGTTTTTTCTTTTCGCCCGTACATGTTTGCGGTACGGTCTGTATATATCCGCTTCACTTCACTTCCGTATATATAGGTACGGGAATAAAGTGAAGCGGTTTTTACCATATTCTGGAATATTCCACTCCACTTCACTATATATATATACCCCGGTTGAAGTGAAGCGGTTTCCAGTCTGAGCCGCTAATAGTGGAAGTCCGGCTTGAAGGTGTATTTCCTTCCGTTCTCCTGCACTATCATCCGCTTGTTTTTCAATACGGTGATGAGGTCACGCAGTCTGTGGTCACTGAGTCTGACACCGACAGAGGCGTATGCTTCCCGCAAAGCCCCTTCAAGTTCCTTGTAACCGTATTCGTCTTTCAGGGTGAATGCCGCTTCCAGTGCGATGCGGTGCTGCTGTTCGGTGATGTCCCTATACGGGTCGAACTTCCCTCTGTTCCCTTTTGTCTCATCCTTGTCCTTGAACTGGTAGTCCTCCAGCAGTTCGGGCAATGCCTCCCCGTTGATGCGGAAAGCAAATGGCTCGAAGTCCACTGCCCTGATATGTGCGGTTTTGACTGTGCTTACACCGGGGTTCTTCTCGTCCTTTTCTACTTGCAGCACCGTTTCCGCCTTGTTGCTTAGCTCGGTTCCGATGTGCCCCCTTGCATGCTCGTCCCCCTTGTTCTGGTGCAGTATGGTGTGAATGTGGATATTCCTTTCCCCCGTCCATGTCATCAACAGGGAGATTACCTTCGTGGACTCGCTGGAACTGTTGATGTCATACACCATGTCCCGTATCCCGTCGATGACTACCAGCCCAACATTCTCGGTACGGTAGATTGCCTCCCTCACGATTGCTATGCGCTCTTCGGGCGTGTACTTCCGCAGGACGAGGAACTCGAGGTTCTCATGGTTGCTGTCGGTCGGCAGCCCCGCCATGCGAAGGCTGCGCCTTGCCACTATCTCACAGTGGTAGGTGCTCTGCTCGGTGTCCACATAGAGTATTTTCCGTTTGTTTTCGGGCAGTTCCGCCGTATAGTTCAGTACCGTCCCGTTTTTCAGCGCAGCCGCCACGATTGCGGAGACGTTGAACGTCTTCTTGCTTTTGGCTTTTCCGATTGACGCGCTGAAATTTCCCAGTGTGCCGATGACGGAGCCCTGCACTTTCAGGATTTCGGGCGCCTGCTCGTGGTTTTTCGAGAGGTCAAGCCGCGAGGCATGCCATAGGATTACCGCCTCTTCGGGGGTGATGTTTCTTTCCTTGTTGTCCATACTACACCTCCCTATCCGCGTCCCCCGCTTTTGCGTCCTGCCAGTTCCAGCGCCATGTCCGCATCGACGATGATTTTGCGTCCTATCTGCGTAATGGCTCTGTTTATCCTCCCGCTTTTCTTGATGCGGTTTGCTGTGGGTATGCTGCACCCGAACAGCCGGGCTATGCCGCCTATCCCGTACACATACTTCTTTTCCTTGTCGGCTGCCGGTTGTGCTGGCTTCGTTCCGCTTCCCTGCAAGGCGTGCCGGTTCAAGAATATGAACTCTTCGCCCGTCATCTGCCATACGGGCTTTGATAAAAGGTCTCTAATTTCCATATCAGAATGAAATTAACGTTTGTACTGCAAGCCCTGCGCATGGGCTTTTTACCTCGTTCGAACAGTGCAAAGTTACTTCCGGGTACGGGTGGTAAGGATGTGGATAGCGTGATTTGAATATCACGCTATCTTGTTAAATATCAGTAAGTAATAAAGAGTGGCGGAAATTATTTTGAGTGGTAAAAGTGGTGGTATCGTGGAATGTCGGGACATATCATCGACTATCGGAATATTGACCGCATTTCCTTGGCAAATTCCCGGTTGCTGTCACTGGGGAAATCGGAAACGGGCTCTTTGTATTTTGACTTGTAGTATGTATCGTCTATTCCCAGCAGGTTCATGATGTCCTCTTTCCATTTCTCTCTGTCCGGCTTGGGCAGCGTTTCACCCATAAGGAAAATGAGATAGCATACGCGCGCCTTCTCCCTCGGTCTTGTTTTCAGTCTGCCTTCGCATGGTTGCAGGTTCATGCTGGCGTAGAAGTCCAGTTCGGAAACGGCTTCGAACTGTTCACCGTTGCATTTCTCATAAATGGCTGACAGCAGCCGCATGGGGAAATAGGCGGGCGGGCTTGCCGGGGTGGTACCGGATGTGGACATTTCCTTTTCTTCCCCTTCCTTTTTCTTTTGGTCGGTCAGGTATTTTTCAAGGATTGCCAATAGTGAGCCGCCCAGCCTGCAAATGTCCCCGCAACGGTTTTGCAGGCATTGCAGGGCTTCCCGTCTTGCCTGCTCCTTCTGCCTGTACAGTTTATCCAGCTTGGTTTTCTCCTTGTCGTATTCCCGTTTGCACCGTTCGTACCTTCTTTCCAGCAGTTCTTCTTCCTGACGGTCGTGTTCCCTGAAACCTACCGCCTCCAAAGAGCCGTTCGCTTCCATGAGTTCCCGGTAATATCCGTTTGTGACTTTCATCTGTCTGTCAATACCCCAGTCAAAACGGCTTTCATGCTGTCGGCAGACATATCCGGTATCGAGACGGTCGAAAAACTCCTTGCAGGTGTTGTAAGTCGAGATGTTGCTTTCAATCTCACGTTTCAGGCTGTTCAGCAATATGGAGAAGTGCGCGGCATCCATTTCAAGCATGAGGCTGATAAGTGCGGTTTCAAAGGGCTGCGTGTCTCCGTACTCTCTGTAAAAATCGGAAATGAACTGCTGCTTCTCAAAAGAGAAACTGTCTCCGGACATTATTCCGGTGTATATCTTGTTGAGTTTCCCGTAGCGGGGTATCATTGACGTTATTCTTTCTTCCATGATATTATTGTGGTTACAGTTGGTTAAACTTGCTCATTGCGTTCGCCTTCACGTCATCGGCTATGTCTATGTAGGGCTTCATCGCCTTGTAGTCGCTGTGCCCCGTCCATTTCATCACCACTTGTGCGGGAATGCCGAGCGCAAGCGCGTTGCAGATGAATGTCCGTCTTCCGGCATGGGTGCCCAGCAGCGCGTATTTGGGTGTAATGGTGTCTATACGCTCGCTGCCTTTATAGTAGGTTTCGCTTACCGGTTCGCTGATTTCCGCAAGTTCCCCCAGTTCTTTCAGGTAGTTGTTCATCTTTTGGTTGCTGATGACCGGGAGCGCCTTGTGTCCTTCAAACTCCACGTCCTTGTATTTGTCAAGTATCGCCCTGCTGTGGTTGTTCAGTTCGATGACAAGGCGGTCAGCAGTCTTTACGGTGGTGATTTCTATATGCCCGTCCCGAATGTCGCTCCGTTTGAGGTTGTACACGTCCGAATAGCGCAGCCCGCTGAAACAGCAGAACAGAAAGACGTCCCTTACCCGTTCGAGATATTGCTTGGTCAGGGGTATCTTGTAGTCTTTCAGCTTGTTCAGTTCTTCCCATGTGAGGAATATCACCTTCTTTTGGACGCTTTTCAGCTTCGGGTTGAAGCTCTCGTAGGCGTTGTTCATGCAGTACCCCTTCTTGGTGCACCACCGCAGGAACCATTTCAGGTAGGCTATCTGCTTCATGGTGGACGTGTTGCGCAAGCCTTCCACGTCCTTGAGGAAATTCACGTAGCTTGTCAGCTTGGGTTCGTCCAGTGCCTCGAAGGTCAGTTCCTTGTCGAACTTCTCAAGGTGTTTCCTCACTGCGGCGAACTTCTCATAAGTGGCGTCAGACCAGCCGTTCTGCGTCCCGCATTCCTTGATGAACTCCCCGAACACCTCCATAGGTGCGAACGTCAGGGGCTTCTGCTGTTCCTCCTCCCTCTTTTCGCTATGCAGGTTGTTGAAAGCCTCCTTCACTTGTGCGGTGGTAGGCATAGTTCCCTGAACCTCGAACTCCTTGAAGATGTTCTGTATTTCCGTATAGTAGCGCAGCAGGTCGGTGTTGATTTCGGATGCGCTCTGTTTCAGTTTGTTGGTGCAGCCCGGCTTTACACGCTGCTTGTCGGCGTCCCATTTGGCTGCGTCGATGCGGTAGCCCGTTGTAAACTCAATGCGCTGGCTGGCAAATATCACACGCATACGGATAGGCACATTCTCCACGATTGGTACGCCGTTCTTCTTCCGGCTTTCCAAAGAAAAGATGATGTTTCTCTTGATATTCATATTCGGATGTAATTAAATTAGCACCCAAATATACACCCAATTATTGAGATAGCAAAAGATTTTGAATGATATTTTACGATATAAATCAATCGTAATAAGCTGTTTATTAGTAGATAGTTACGATATTATGATATTTTGTAAAATTGTAGGTTAAAGTACCGTACGTACCGCTTCTCAAGAAAGCAAAATTAGGAAAAGCTCTGATTCTCAACGGAATTAGGGCTTTTTTGTTTGTTTGAGGTGAAGCAGAATATAGCGTTTCTACGAAGTATGTCAGGTGCAAATTCAGGGTCTTTTTTTTAAGGCCATATAAAAAGCCCCTGGTACACATCATACTTCATTGATTTTCATATTTTTGAGTAGGATTTGTCTGTCCCTTACTTATTAATTTATAAACCGCAAAACGTCTTGTAATGCTTTTCCAAATCGTTTAGTGAATATTTCACATCTGCTAATGCAAGAATAACGGCAATTTTGTTATTCATTTTTAATGCTGTTTGAATGGCTATTAAAAGGCATTTAATGAGAATTGAGCATGAATGTATTCTATATGCACAAAAAATAGTATTCGGGTAAGATGCTAATAATTATATACGACAAAGAGCCTGCCATTTTTTAACAGCAGACTCTTTTTTATACAGGAAATATGTAAAGAGAGTAGTTTTAAAATTTGTATCCTACGGTAATGCCTATATTCGCATTGTGTGGGGCATTTCCATCCATGATCTTGCAAAATCCGAGTTGGGTGTCGAGCCCTACCAGAATTTGTCCGAATTCTACGCCTAGTCCGATGTTCCATCCTGCATCAAATCGGTTGTATCCAAGTCCGTCATCACCGAATGTGTCAATTTTCTCGTCAGCATTTATACCGACATTGCCAATGGAGGCCTCGCCGTCGAATTTAGCTTTTCCACCTACGCCACAGGCAAGATATGGTCCTGTCGCAACCACTAAGTTGGTGTTGTTTGCAATGTTGAAGCGGAATTGTACATTGATGGGGAGTTCCAGATAAAGCTGGTTGATTTTTACATCTGCATCAGCATCCACGATACCTTTGTATCCTTCCGAATACTTTGCACCTTTCTGCGAGAAAAACAGTGAAGGTTGCAAGGAAATGATGTCGGTGAACTGATATTCCATTCCGACACCAAGACGTACTCCGGGTTTGAATTTGGAGTGATCCGAGTTGTCGCCGATATAGCTGCTGAGGTTAAGACCGGCTTTTACATTGAAAGACAATTGCGCAAAACTCATCGTGCAAAACAGCGCAAATAAAACGGTTAAAACACTTTTTTTCATCATAATTATAAGTTTAAAATCAGTTAGGTTGTTATTTTGAAATTTCCTTTTCTTTTTTTTGTATAATGTTGATAAAAGAAGAACTGATGATACCGGTAGGAATGGCTACCATCGCCACGCCTACCAGGCAGATGATACATCCCAGCAACTTCCCTAAAGGCGTAACCGGATAAATGTCTCCGTAACCTACGGTGGCAAACGTGATGATAGCCCACCATATTCCGTCTCCGATATTTTTGAAAACTTCGGGCTGAGCACCTCTTTCGATATAATACATGAGGATGGCTGAAAAGCAAATAGTGATGAAACTTGCAGTATATGCAGTTTCAAGTTCCTCTTTTACGGCTGAGAGCGCCCGACCGATAATCCGGAAAGAACGAGAGTGCCGTATC
>ENA-UAGS01000314-UAGS01000314.1-human-gut-metagenome-genome-assembly--contig:-NODE-314-length-8082-cov-3.508783_pt1 | contig 8082 bp, 5 predicted proteins | sample MGYA00243409_ERZ654340 | MGnify/ENA primary metagenome ERZ654340 (study PRJEB26926, sample SAMN06165097) | human gut metagenome | biome: ENVO:00009003; feature: ENVO:2100002; material: ENVO:00002003...
GGGCTCGGAGATGTGTATAAGAGACAGCTCAAGCACACCATCTTTGTAATCCTCTTCGTATGTAACACCGGAGATTGCTGTATTTTTGCCTATCTTTACCCCGTCCGGTATCACAGAATCTTCTCCTATAGTGACAAGCCCAAATGAGTATATGCTCTCATTTAATACGTTCGGCTTCTCCTGTCCGAAGCCAAGTGTCACATTGTCGCCCACCTTGCAATTTTCGGCAATGATGGACTTGTCTATCGTGACATTGGAGCCTATCTCAGTGTCACGCATGATGATGGAATCACGTATTACTGCGCCTCTTCCAATCTTGACGTTGGCACCGATAACAGAATGTTCCACATGACCATAGCATTCACAGCCCTCACCCATGATGCTTCGCTCCACATGACCCCCTTTGGCTATATAAAGTGGCTCGATTGCATCGTTCTTTGTGTAAATCTTCCAATACTCCTCGTACAGGTTGAACTCCGGAATGATGTCCACAAGCTCCATATTGGCCTCCCAGTATGAGCCCAGTGTACCTACGTCCTTCCAGTATCCGTTGAACTCGTATGCAAACATACGTCTGTCGTTTTCAAAGCAGTATGGTATGACATGCTTGCCAAAATCACAGTTTTCCTGATTCTTTAGTGCAAGTAAGGCTTCCTTTAGCACCGGCCATGAGAATATGTAAATGCCCATTGATGCGAGATTGCTACGCGGATGAACCGGCTTTTCCTCAAATGCATTGATGCGCTTATCATCATCGGCTATAACGATACCAAATCGGCTGGCCTCCTCGATAGGCACCGGCATTGTTGCTATGGTCACATCTGCATTGTTTTCCTTGTGAAAATCAAGCATCACCTCATAGTCCATCTTGTAAATATGGTCTCCTGACAGTATCAACACGTAGTCCGGGTTGTAACTGTCTATATACCTCATATTCTGGTAGATTGCATTGGCTGTACCTGTGTACCACTCGCTGTTGCCGCTCTTCTCATAAGGAGGCAGTATTGCCACTCCTCCGTTATTCCTGTCGAGATCCCATGGAATACCTATTCCGATGTGGCTGTTAAGTCTGAGTGGCTGATACTGTGTAAGTACCCCAACTGTATCAATGCCTGAATTGATGCAGTTGCTAAGCGGAAAATCTATGATTCTGTACTTTCCACCAAACGAAACTGCCGGTTTTGCTACGTTCGCTGTCAGAACACCAAGTCTGCTGCCTTGACCGCCTGCTAAAAGCATGGCTATCATTTCTTTCTTAATCACGTTATCACTCCTCGTCTGTCCTAATTTTTGTTGTGCCCATCCGGTCCCCACCACTAGTTTCTGTAATAACCGTATCTGTAATGCTTCTATAATAAATCACAATTGTTTCCATATAAATTATAGTTGCCGCTGCATAAATTGCAGTTACTGCCATATACTTTAAAACCATCAAATCCATATGGTCCGGATGAATTATTTTTATAAAAAAAATTATACCACAGCCGCATTATCACTTCAACATTTTTCACAAAATCAAATAATATTTTTCTTTTTTTTTGACATTTTGCACAAGTGTCATTTATCGTATATCTGTTTAACCTGCAATGGTTCTTATCATTTGAAAGTCATGCCTGCTTTCACCTTATTTTTCCTTTGCAAATACTGTATTTAGTTGTATAATTAATATAAAGTAACTATTCAGAATAAGAAAATCTGTCGCTTACATGCAATCATGACGCATCGGCTTTTTGTTCTCAGCAGTTCTTAATAGTTACAATATAAATTATAATAAATCAGGCAGGTAAAATAAATGTATAAAATAGATTTCAGCAAACCAATACACATCCATTTCATAGGCATCGGCGGTATCAGCATGAGCGGTCTCGCAGAGATTCTGCATGAGGAGGGCTTTACCATTTCCGGCTCCGATTCAAAGGAATCAGACCTCACAAAAACTCTTGCTGCCAAGGGCATAAAAGTCATATATGGTCAGAGCGCAGACAATATCACCTCCGATATCGACCTGGTGGTTTACACTGCTGCTATCCACGAAAGCAATCCTGAGTTTGCCGCAGCAAAAGCAGCCGGTATTCCAATGCTTACCAGAGCCGAGCTTCTCGGACAGATTATGGACAATTACGATTATTCTATCGCTGTAGCCGGCACACACGGCAAGACTACCACCACATCCATGATCAGTGAGATCCTTCTCGCCGCTCAGACAGATCCTACCATTTCCGTAGGAGGTATTTTGTCATCTATCCACGGCAATCTGCGTGTGGGCGATTCAGAGTACTTCATCTCTGAGGCGTGTGAGTACACAAACAGCTTTTTGAATTTCAGACCACGCTACAGTATTATTTTAAATATTGAGGCTGAGCATCTGGATTTCTTCAAGGATATCAACGACATCAGGCATTCCTTCCGCGAGTATGCATCAAACACTCTCGCAGGCGGTGCTACCATCATCAACGGTGAGATTGACCGCTATGAAGAGATTGTCGCAGGTCTTCCTCAGAAGATTATCACCTATGGCTTTGATTCAAAATATGATTTCTATCCGGAAAATATAACCTATGACGATAAAGCTTGTGCATCTTTTACAGCTATGAGACAGGGTAGTCCACTTTTCGACGTAAAACTCTCTGTTCCGGGCGCTCACAATGTAAGCAATGCGCTCGCAGCCATAGCTTTATCCACCACACTCGGTCTTGATGAGGAGTCTATCCTCACAGGCCTCGACAAATTTGGCGGTGCTGACAGACGTTTCCAGTACAAGGGCAAGGTAAACGGCGTCACAATCATTGATGACTACGCTCACCATCCAACCGAGATCCGTGCAACACTGACAGCTGCACAAAAATATCCACATGACAGGCTTGTCCTTTGCTTCCAGCCACATACCTATTCCAGAACCAAGGCATTCTTAAATGATTTTGCCGATGTTCTTTCAATGGCAGATGTTGTGGTGCTAGCTGATATCTATGCTGCTCGTGAGCAGAACACCTATGGCATTTCATCTAAGGACCTCCTTGATTTATTGCTCGAAAAAGGTGTGAATGCGCACTATTTCCCATCATTTGAGGAAATCGAGAAATTTTTATCAGAAAATTGTGTAAACGGCGACCTGTTGATAACAATGGGTGCCGGAAATGTAGTAGAAATCGGCGAAGACCTGCTTAAGAAATAAGTTATCCACGTTATCCACATACAAAATGTTAACAACTCTCATTTTGTGTGTGGATTTTTTAAATAATTTTCAACAGCTTATATACCCTGTGATACATTGATTTTTCAATTATTTTACATAGTTATCCACATTATCCACATTTTTTTGTGGATTCAGAAAGCCCGAGTTTACAAGGCTTGTAGCACTTTTACCATCTTCACACGGTTAAAATATTGTGCTATAATTGCTCACAGGTTAAGCGAAAGAGAGTTTTTTATATGACAGCGATAAACATTAGCAGTGACATAGCAACATCATTCACTACTGTGTCAGATATTTTTATAGATCAATACATGCCAAAGGCAAACGGTGAGTTTGTCAAGGTATACCTTTATCTGCTCCGTGCGACAGGCTCTGGGGCAGGCATAGCAACTATTTCAGAGATTGCCGATCATTTCAGCAATACCGAGGCCGACATCATACGTGCTCTCAATTACTGGGCCTCTGAGGGCATTTTACAGTTGCAATCCGGCGCTGATGGCCAGATTATGGGAATCAACCTCTGCAGTCTTTCTGTATCCGGTATGCAGGCTGCTCAGAGTAATATACAAAGCGCTGTGGCTAATAATGCCGCGCAGAATAATTTGCAAAACAGCGTGGTTAATAATGCTGCACAGAATATTTTGAAAGACGGCGTGGTTAATAATGCTGCACAGAATATTTCTACCGCAAATATTCGGATGCAGGATTCTGTTGTGGAAAAGCTTAAGAGCCAGACTACTGACAAAGCTTCTTCTTCACAGAAGGAATACACACTTGATGAGATTAAGGAGTTTAGAAAGAATCCTGACATTTCAGAGCTTTTCTTTATTATAGAGACATATCTGAAGCATACGCTTTCATCAACAGACACCAATATGGTGCTCTACTGGCTGGACGAGCTTCATTTTTCTACCGACCTGGTGGAGTATCTCGTGGAGTACTGCATTACAAAGGGACATTCAAGCCTTCGGTACATGAACAAGGTCGCTCTCAGCTGGGCCGATGCCGGCGTAAAGACCGTAGACCAGGCAAAGGACGATGCAGCCGCTCACTCACAGATTTACTATTCTGTAATGAAGGCTCTAGGCATCACAGGCCGCAATCTGGTTGACTCTGAGGTGTCACTCATCAACAAATGGGTCGGCGAATACGGTTTCGATATAGAGCTTGTAAAGGCCGCCTGCAGTAAAACCATTTCAGCTATCCAGAAGCCAAGCTTCGAGTACACAGACTCGATACTCGCGAACTGGAGGAAAAAGGATGTACATACATTAAAGGATGTTGAAGTGCTTGATGCCAACTTTGCCAAGGCCAATAAAGCCTCTGCTACAGGCTCATCACAAGGCACAAATGCTGCAAACGGTTCCTCAAAACCCAAAAGCAATAATTCAAGTTCCAAGAATAAATTTAACAACTTCAATCAGCGCAACAATGATTACGACAAGCTGGAGAAGCTGTTTCTCAATTCTACGGTATGATTTAAGCTACATGATTTCAATTATATGATTTAAACTGTATGATTTCTGTTGCGTGATTTCAATTATATAATTTAACTTGTATGATTTCTGTTGCGCAATTTCGTTGTATGATTTTTCAAATTAGATTTACACATCCCAAGGAGGGTATATGGCACTTACCAATGCTCAATATGATGAGATAATGCGAGGCTACGATAAACGCCAGCTTCAGAACAAATACATACATGACAAGCGTATTGAGGAAGCCTATCGCAAGGCGCCCCGCCTCAGGGAGATTGACTCAGAGATTGCATCCGCATCTGTCAGGCAGGCGTACAGGCTTATGGACGGCGATGAGAATGCTCTTGCCTCTTTACGCCTTGCAATCGATGACTATAAAGAGGAGCGTGCTGCACTGCTATCCACACTCGGATATCCGCTTGATTATTTTGAGCCTATTTACACCTGTCCAGATTGCCACGATACAGGATACATAAACGGTCAGAAATGTCATTGTTTCAAGCAGGCTATTATCAATACCGTTTATTCGCAGTCCAATATCAGGGAGATTTTGTCTCGTGAGAATTTTTCCACGCTCTCATTTGATTATTACTCAGATGAGCAGAAAAATCCTGCGACAGGGCTGTCTGCGCTCGCCACAGCAAAGCTTGCCGTGACGAACTGTCATGAATTTATAGATAATTTTGAAAACAAACCTAAAAATATATTTTTCTACGGTAATACCGGTGTCGGAAAGACTTTTTTATCTAATTGCATTGCAAAAGAGCTTTTAGATGCAGGTTACTCCGTAATTTACTTTACAGCATTCCAATTATTTGATATATTAAGCAAAGGTGTGTTTGAAAAGGATGCAGATGCCATCGCAGCGCACCAGAATATATTCGACTGTGATTTACTTATCATAGACGATCTCGGAACCGAGCTTTCCAACTCATTTACCACATCACAGCTTTTCCTTTGTGTAAATGAGCGCATACTGCGCCGGAAATCTACTATTATTTCCACTAATCTGAATTTGGAGCAGATAGCAGAGATTTACTCCGAGAGAACACTTTCAAGAATTTCAAGCAATTATAGTTTTATCAAGCTCTTTGGAGATGACATACGAATTAAAAAGCGTCTTTCCAAATAACGCTTTTTATGTTATATATTTAGTTTATTTATTATATGGTTATATGGAGGAATAACAATGCCAAACGATGAGAGAATTTTGGAGACTATGCCAACCGGTACACTTGGACTTGTTGCAACCGACAGTTGTATAGGTCTTGCCCAGAAGGTAGATGCATACTTACAGGGCTGGAGAGAGCACAGAGAGCACCAGCATGCTAACGAGAGTGCTTTCAAGGACTACTACAAAAACAGCTACATTATCAAGCCTTCTACACCTAGATTCGGTTCTGGCGAGGCTAAATGTGTTATCAACCAGTCTGTTCGTGGTTATGATCTGTACATCATGGTAGATGTAACTAACTACAGTCTTACCTACACAGTATGCGGTCAGACAAACCACATGTCACCTGATGACCACTATGCTGACTTAAAGCGTGTTATCGCTGCAGCCGGCGGAAAAGCAAGAAGAATAACAGTTATCATGCCTTTCCTTTATGAGAGCCGTCAGCACAGACGTACAGGCCGTGAGTCTCTTGACTGTCCATTGGCTCTTCAGGAGCTTATCAACATGGGTGTAGACAATATCATCACCTTCGATGCTCATGACCCTCGTGTGGTAAATGCTATTCCTCTGAATGGTTTTGAGAATGTAATGCCTTCTTACCAGTTCATTAAGGGCATCTTAAAGAACGTAAAGGATATCACTATTGATGCTGACCATCTTATGATTATCTCTCCTGATGAGGGCGCTACAAACCGTGCTATCTACCTTGCAAACGTACTCGGAGTAGACATGGGTATGTTCTACAAACGTCGTGATTACAGCCGTATCGTTGACGGACGTAACCCTATCGTTGCTCATGAGTTCCTCGGAACAAATGTGGAGGGTAAGGATGTTCTTATCATCGATGATATGATTTCTTCCGGCGAGAGTATGATAGATACAGCAAGAGAGCTCAAGAAGCGTAAAGCTAACAGAATCTTTGTTGTTTCTACATTCGGTCTCTTCACAAACGGCTTTGCTTCATTTGACAAAGCATACGAGGAGGGTCTCATCTACAGAGTAGTTACAACAAACCTTATCTACCAGTCACCTGAGCTTCTCTCTAAGGAGTACTATATCAGCTGTGACATGAGCAAATACATCGCATACCTCATTGATACATTAAACCACGACTGTTCTATCAGTGATCTTCTCTCACCATATGACAGAATCAAGAAGTGTGTTCAGAAGTACAATGACGAGCAGGCTGCAGCAAAGAATAAATAATTAATTGTATTTAAAAAAAGCTGTGTGAAATGATTTAGATTTCACACGGCTTTTTTATTTTCTTATAAGTTCATAGTAACTATAGAAAAAAATTTAGAACAATCAAACCTGCTGCTTTCAAGCAACCATGAAGCTTTGGTTTTTCTCAATAGATTAGAATAATTACCCTAGAAATAAAAAACCAGAGAAGTGAGTGTCATCCACTCAAATCTCTGGTTTTATTTAGTCTAAGATTTATACCGATTAAATATTAAACTAACTCAAGGAGAACCTCTAAAGCTCCGTCACCTTTACGCTGTCCAATCTTAACGATTCTTGTGTAACCACCGTTACGATCAGCATACTTAGGAGCGATCTCATCGAATAACTTGTTTGTTACATCGATAGTCTTTGTTCCCTTCTTTGTGCCGTCAGACTCTTTAGCTGTGTAAAGAACCTTGAGCATCTGTCTTCTGGCATGAAGACGTGAAGCAGAATCCTTCTTGATCTTCTTCTCTACTTCGTCATAAACAGTAACTTTCTTTCCGTCTACAACCTCTTTTACTCTCTTGCCATCTTTGTCCTTGCGGGCAACCTTAGCTGTTACAGTAACCTCTTCGAAGTTGTCTTTCTCTTTTACTGCTAATGCGATAAGACCCTCAGCGATCTTACGAACCTCTTTAGCCTTAGCCTCTGTAGTAACGATCTTTCCGTTAACAAGAAGCTGTGTAACCTGACCTCTGAGTAAAGCCTTTCTCTGGCTTGATGTTCTGCTTAACTTACGATATTTTGCCATTTTAATTTCCTCCATTTGTGGGACATCCGGTCACGCTCTTCGGTCTTACTGCCAGACATCGTATCTTGTTGTGATAAAGCTTTGCCTTATTTCAAAAAGCAAATGCTCAAATCAGTTGCCACTCATGTATCAGACACGGTCACGCTCTTTGGTCTTACTGGCCCTGCCGCTATGAGTTTTGTCACACATAAACATAAATATGATATTTAAAATTTATATATGACCAATTTATTTAGAAGAATCAGTGCAAGGA
>ENA-UAGS01000322-UAGS01000322.1-human-gut-metagenome-genome-assembly--contig:-NODE-322-length-8003-cov-3.446402_pt1 | contig 8003 bp, 5 predicted proteins | sample MGYA00243409_ERZ654340 | MGnify/ENA primary metagenome ERZ654340 (study PRJEB26926, sample SAMN06165097) | human gut metagenome | biome: ENVO:00009003; feature: ENVO:2100002; material: ENVO:00002003...
CCGGACCATCCATGCCGGTAGAGATTTTAGGACTTTCCAGTGTACCGGATGCAGGAGAAACATTCGTAGCATGTGACAGTGAAAAAGATGCAAGAAACTTTGCAGAGACATATATTTCCGAAGGAAAGGCAAAACTGTTAGAGGAGACCCGTTCCAGAATGTCTTTAGATGACCTGTTCTCACAGATTCAGTCCGGCAATATGAAGGAGCTTGATATCATCGTAAAGGCAGATGTACAGGGTTCAGTTGAAGCTGTTAAGCAGAGTCTTGTCAAGCTTTCAAATGAGGAGGTTGTGGTCAAGGTCATCCATGGCGGCGTTGGTGCCATCAACGAGTCAGATGTTATCCTTGCATCAGCATCAAATGCAATCATCATTGGCTTTAACGTCAGACCGGATCCTGTTGCCAAGGCTACAGCAGACCGTGAGGGCGTAGATATCAGACTTTACAAGGTCATCTACAATGCGATCGAGGATGTATCTGCTGCCATGAAGGGTATGCTTGATCCTGTATTTGAGGAGAAGGTTATCGGACATGCGGAAATCAGACAGATTTTCAAGGCTTCAGGCGTTGGAAACATTGCAGGTTCATATGTGCTTGACGGATTTATGGAGAGAGGCTGCCGTGTCAGAATTAGCAGAGAGGGTGAGCAGATATTCGAGGGAGACCTTGCTTCACTCAAGAGATTCAAGGATGACGTCAAGGAGGTCAAGACAGGCTATGAGTGTGGTCTTGTATTTGACGGATTTAATGATATTCAGGAATTCGATATAGTTGAAGCTTACAAGATGGTAGAGGTTCCAAGATAATCATATATTTGTTATCATGAATTAATGTAACTATTCGGATAGTTACAGTTTAATATAAAAAGAAAGCGGGATTATATGAGAAAGAACAGCATAAAAAATATTCGTATCAACGAAGAGGTAATGCGTGAACTGTCAAATATCATACGCGGTGAGATAAAGGATCCGCGTATCAATCCCATGACAAGTGTTGTTGCTGTCGAGGTGGCACCTGATTTAAAGACAGCAAAGGCTTATATCAGTGTGCTTGGTGACAAGAAATCACAGGCTGATACACTTGCAGGACTTAAGTCAGCGGAGGGATATATACGCAGAACTCTCGCAAAGAACATCAATTTAAGAAATACACCTGCCATTACATTTATCATAGACCAGTCTATAGAGTATGGTGTTGAGATGTCTAAAAAGATTGATGAAGTAACAAAAAATCTCAAAGAGGATTAACAAAGAGGATTGATTATGACAGAGATTGATTCTATTTTAAAGGATGCACAATCAGTTGCCGTTTCCGGTCATGTGAGACCGGACGGCGACTGTGTCGGTTCAACACTTGCTGTATACAACTACATAAAGGATTATTATCCTGATATAAAGGCAAGGCTTTATTTAGAGCCAAGCCCAAACATCTTTAAGTTTATGCAAAGAGCAGATGAGATTGACAGCAGCTATGCGGATGATACAGTATACGATCTGTTCATAGCATGTGATTGCAGTGACACAGGCAGACTGGGAAGTGCAGCTAAGTATTTTGAGTCTGCAAAAAGGACACTTTGCATAGATCATCATGTTACAAACGGGGCCTTTGCAGACGCAAATTACATCTTTCCGGATGCGAGCTCGACCTGTGAGCTGGTGTTCGAGCTTCTGCCGAAGGAGCGCATCACAATACAGATAGCAGAGTGTATTTACACAGGCATGGTGCATGATACAGGCGTGTTCCAGTATTCATGCACTTCAAAAAAGACTATGGATATAGCAGGCTCCCTGATGGAGATGGGCATTGATTATTCAAGGATAATCGATGATACATTTTATACAAAGACATTTGCCCAGAACAAGATTATGGGGCAGGCACTTTTGAATGCTGCTTTGTATCTGAATGGTGATGTTATATTGTCTGCAGTATCGCGTGCTGAGATGGAGAAGTACAACGTACTTCCAAAGCATCTCGACGGTATTGTAAATCAGCTGCGCGTGACAAAGGATATAAAGGTTGCTGTATTTCTCTACGAAAATGAGGATGGTACCTACAAGGGCAGCCTGCGCGTAAACGGTGATTACGATGTGGCAAAGGTTGCGTCGGTATTTGGCGGAGGAGGACATGTAAAGGCCGCCGGATTTACGATTGACGGACCGCTTGAGGTGGCAACAGACCGAATCCTTACGGCAATTAAGGATAATATTTAGGGAGAGATTCTTGGGCAGATGGTTAATGGAATAATCAATGTATACAAGGAAAAGGGCTATACAAGCTTTGACGTTGTGGCAAAGCTTCGAGGCATATTCCACCAGAAGAAGATTGGTCATACAGGGACACTTGATCCTGATGCGCAAGGCGTCCTTCCTGTCTGCCTTGGAAAGGCAACCAGAGTGTGTGACATTTTGACAGATAAGGACAAGGTCTATAAAGCGGTGCTGCTTTTAGGACAGGAGACAGATACACAGGATATTTCAGGGCAGGTCTTGAATCTGGCTAAGGTCAATGTGACTGAGCAGGCGGTGTATGATGCAATATCACAGTTTATTGGCAGACAAAAGCAGGTGCCGCCAATGTATTCGGCTCTAAAGGTCAATGGGAAAAAGCTATATGAGCTTGCCAGGGAGGGCAAGGTTATAGAGAGAAAAGCCAGGGATATCGAGGTGTTTGATATTAAGGTTGAAAGCATTGATTTGCCTGAGGTTACGATGACGGTGCACTGTTCAAAGGGCACATATATCAGGACGCTGTGCAATGACATCGGAGAGAGGCTGGGCTGCCATGGCTGCATGAAGTCACTGCTTAGAGTAAGGGTAGCAGGCTTTGACTTAGAGCATGCACTTACACTTTCACAGATTCAGTCAAAGGTGGATGAAGGCTGCTTTGATATGGTGATGCCTGTTGACGGAGTATTCGAAAATCTGCCGGCAGTGCATACTGCTTCAGATGCTGATAAGCTTGTCAGAAATGGAAATAAAATTCCGGCAGTGCTTACGGATTATTTAAAACACAGTGCTGACTCTGATATAAGATACAGAGTATACAATCATGAGGGTATATTTGTCGGTGTGTATTCGTATCTTGATGAGACCGGTGAGTTTAAGCCGGTTAAGATTTTTATGGAATAGAATAGTATACAGATATTATGGAATATATAAGCAAAACTCTGGATTTTCATGTCAAGGAGCCGTCCGTCATCTCGTTTGGAAAGTTTGACGGGCTTCACCGAGGACATGAATTTCTGATGGAAAAGCAAATTGAACAGAGCAATCTGCATGGCTACAAGCGCATCATATTTACGTTTGACATTCCTCCAAAATCGGAGGTACTTGGCGTTGAGTCAAAGGTTATAATCACAAACGATGAAAAAGAGTATGTGTTTGAAAAATCAGGTATTGACTATCTGATAGAGTGTCCGTTTGTGCCACAGGTGATGACGATGGAGGCGGATGCGTTTGTCAGATGGATAGTTAAAAGTCTTAATGTCAAGTGTATCATTGTCGGAGATGATTTCCGTTTCGGGCACAACAGGGCAGGAGACCATCGGCTGCTTTCTGCGATGGCAGGAGAGCTTGGATACGAGCTTATTGTGGTTGACAAGATAAAGGATGGAGCCAGGGATATAAGCAGTACCTATATCCGCGAGGAGATTGCGGCAGGACATATTAAAAAGGCGAATGAACTGCTGGGATATCCCTTTTTCATAAAAGGAAGAGTAGTGCATGGCAGAGCACTGGGCAGGACTATTGGCATTCCGACAGTCAACCTTTCAGTGCCGCACGATAAGCTGCTTCCACCAAAGGGAGTGTATATGTCAAGAGTTCTTGTCAGGGACAACTGGTACCTTGGTGTAACCAATATAGGATGCAAGCCTACTATAGAGGGCAAAAATCCAATCGGTGCAGAGACATATATCATAGATTTTGGGCAGGATGTTTACGGACAGGATATCATGGTAGAGCTTCATAAGTTCGTAAGACCTGAGATGAAGTTTGATTCAATAGAAGCGTTAAAGAGCCAGATGAGTGCAGATATCAATTATACAATCAATTATGCAGGCAGTCACACATTCTAGTGTGGCTGTTTTTTTGCGAAATTACCCAAAATAACGAAAAAATGACAAATATTACGGAAATATTACGGAAAAATATTGACATTTTAACAATTTGTGATATACTCGTAAACATGGGATTATGGATAGCATGAACTGGAGGCTATATGAAAAATAAATTAAAATTAGGACAGGCAGCAGGCGTTGTAGCGTTTGCTATTATTATAGGAGCGGTATCTATGAGCTCAAGCAGCACGGTGGATGCCAGGACAACAAAGGCAGAGGCAAATAAAAACAGATCAGTGAATGCGGGTGCTGCACTTAATCTGACAGATGTGGCAGATGCCACAGAGCTTCTCACAGCAGGGGTTACATCGGCTCTTACTTATTATGGAGCTGACGTATCGGTAGCGCAAAACGACAGCAATGTTGTTACTGCATCTGCTCAGGGTGCACAGGCTGGCGATACTGCACAGGAGACAGAACAGGCAAATGAGGCATCCCAGACACCGACAGCCGCACAGACCTGTGGTTACACAAATCTTGGTATGTCGGTTATCAGCAGCGGAAACTTAAATATCAGACAGGAAGCTTCGACAGACAGCGAGGTAATAGGAATACTTACCAATCACAATGCCTGTGAGCTTCTTGAGGATGCCGGAGAATGGTACAAGGTCACATCAGGCAAGGTGACAGGATATGTAAACAAGCAGTATCTTGTGACAGGAGATGAGGCAGAGGCTATTGCAGAACAGGAGATTAAGACGGTTGCCACAGTAAATACGGAAACACTGAATGTGCGTGCAGAGAAGTCAACAGAGGCTGCGGTGCTTTCGCAGGTTGGAAATTCAGAGGCATTCACGGTTAATTCTGTCGCTGACGGCTGGGTTGAGATAAGTGTGGATGATTCGGTAGGATATATATCACAGGATTATGTGACACTGGCACAGGCACTTCCTACAGCAAAGACAATAGAGCAGGTGAAGTATGGTGACGGCGTATCAGATGTAAGGGCATCTGTTGTATCGTATGCGTTACAGTTTGTCGGAAACAGATATGTGTGGGGTGGTACAAGCCTTGAGAAGGGAGTTGACTGCTCAGGCTTCACAATGAGAATTCTTGGAAAGTATGGAATCTCATTACCGCATTCATCAAGAGCACAGCCTTCATACGGCACAAAAATCAGTGCATCTGAAGCAAAGCCGGGAGATTTATTCTTCTACGGAAGTGGAAGGAGTATCTCACATGTTGCAATTTATATCGGAAACGGACAGATTGTACATGCCAGTAACAAGCGTGATGGAATCAAGGTTTCAAATGCATATTACAGAAATCCGATTTGTGTCGCAAGATATTTGCCGGATTAATAAAAAAACAGTTTACAACAAATGCTTACTATGCTATACTGCATAAGTGTGGTTTTGCCCATGTTCGGTAGTTGGACACTCCGACCTATTGCTGAGCATCATACAGTTATCAGGGCGCATTATAATATAAGGAGGATCAACAATGATCGCAAAGGAAAAGAAACAGGCTATTATCGCAGAGTACGGTAGAACACCAAATGACACAGGTTCACCAGAGGTTCAGATTGCAATTCTTTCAGCAAGAATCGCAGAGTTAACTGAGCATTTCAAACAGAACCCAAAGGATCATCACTCAAGAAGAGGAATGTTAAAGATGATCGGTCAGAGACGTGGATTACTTGCATACCTTAAGGAGATTGATATCGAGAGATATCGTTCACTTATCGAGCGTTTAGGACTCAGAAAATAGTATTTTCTTTAGAGCGGAGTAATTATTATTCCGCTCTATTATTGTTTTTATTATTGTTTTTTGAAAAGCAGAAGTAAGCCGAGACCACTAAAGAGTGCATGAGCGTACATGTATTGTTTAGTAGTTTCGGAAGAGGAATACACTTCTGCAAAAGAATTTTAAGGAGAATTAATATGTACAAAAGTTATTCAATGGAACTTGCCGGCAGGACTCTTACTGTAGATATCGGAAGAGTAGCAGCTCAGGCAAACGGAGCTGTTTTTATCAAGTATGGTGATACAACAGTCCTTTCAACAGCTACAGCATCTGACAAGCCACGTGACGGTGTGGATTTCTTCCCACTCAGCGTTGAGTTCGAGGAGAAGATGTACTCTGTAGGAAAAATTCCGGGTGGTTTTAACAAGCGTGAGGGAAAGGCATCTGAGAACGCCATCCTTACAGATCGTGTAATTGACCGTCCTATGAGACCTCTTTTCCCAAAGGATTACAGAAACGATGTTACATTAAACAACCTTGTCATGTCAGTGGATCCTGAGTGCCGTCCTGAGATAGTTGCCATGATCGGTACAGCTTTAGCTGTTCACATCTCAGATATTCCGTTTGACGGACCATGTGCCATGACACAGATGGGACTTGTTGATGGTGAGTTTATCGTAAACCCTTCACAGAAGCAGTGGGATGAGGGCGATTTACAGCTCACAGTTGCTTCTACAAAGGAAAAGGTCATCATGATTGAAGCAGGAGCCAATGAGATTCCTGAGGATCAGATGATTGAGGCAATCTACAAGTGCCACGATATCAACCAGACAGTTATCGCATTCATGGATCAGATCCGTGATGAGATTGGCAAGCCAAAGCATGAGTATGAGAGCTGTGCTATTCCGGAGCAGATGTTTGAGGATATCAAGAAAATTGTTACTCCTGAGCAGATGGAGGAGGCAGTATTCACAGATGAGAAGCAGAAGCGTGAGGAAAATATAAGAGCTATCACAGAGCAGTTAGAGGAAGCCTTCGCTGACAATGAGGAGTACCTTGCAGTACTTGGTGAGGCTATTTACCAGTATCAGAAGAAGACAGTCAGAAAGATGATTTTAAAGGATCATAAGCGTCCGGACGGCCGTGCAATCAACCAGATCAGACCACTCGCAGCAGAGGTTGATTTGATTCCTAGAGTTCACGGCTCTGCAATGTTTACCCGTGGACAGACACAGATTTGTGATGTTGTAACACTTGCTCCTTTATCAGAGATTCAGAAAATCGACGGACTTGATGCAAATATCACAACAAAAAGATATATGCATCACTATAACTTCCCTGCATACTCTGTAGGAGAGACAAAGGTATCACGTGGACCGGGACGTCGTGAGATTGGACACGGAGCACTTGCTGAGAAGGCACTTGTTCCTGTACTTCCAAGCATTGAGGAGTTCCCATATACTATCCGTGCCGTATCTGAGACATTTGAGTCAAACGGCTCTACATCAATGGCTTCAACATGTGCATCATGTATGTCACTTATGGCTGCAGGCGTTCCGATTAAGGCTATGGTTGCCGGAATCTCATGCGGACTTGTAACAGGCGATACAGATGATGATTTCCTTGTACTTACAGATATCCAGGGTCTTGAGGATTTCTTCGGAGATATGGATTTCAAGGTAACAGGTACACATAAGGGTATTACAGCTATCCAGATGGATATCAAGATTCACGGACTTACAAGACCTATCGTTGAGGAGGCAATCGCGAGAACACGTGAGGCACGTCTCTACATCATGGATGAGGTCATGAGCAAGGCAATCGCTGAGCCTAGAAAAGAAGTAAATGAGTGGGCTCCAAAGATTGAGCAGATTACAATCGATCCATCAAAGATTGGTGATGTTGTCGGACAGAAGGGTAAGACAATCAACGAGATTATCGACAGAACCGGTGTCAAGATCGATATCACAGATGATGGCGCTGTTTCAGTTTGCGGAACAGATAAAGAGATGATTGCAAAAGCAATCGACATGATTAAGATTATCACAACTGATTTTGAGCAGGGACAGATCCTTGAGGGAACAGTTGTAAGCATCAAGGAGTTCGGTGCTTTCATCGAATTTGCTCCTGGCAAAGAGGGAATGGTTCACATTTCAAAGATTGCAAAAGAGAGAATAAACAGAGTAGAGGATGTACT
>ENA-UAGS01000323-UAGS01000323.1-human-gut-metagenome-genome-assembly--contig:-NODE-323-length-7979-cov-5.643266_pt1 | contig 7979 bp, 4 predicted proteins | sample MGYA00243409_ERZ654340 | MGnify/ENA primary metagenome ERZ654340 (study PRJEB26926, sample SAMN06165097) | human gut metagenome | biome: ENVO:00009003; feature: ENVO:2100002; material: ENVO:00002003...
AAACAGCAAAGGAGCCAAGGGAAAACCCCCTGACTCCTTCAAAGTTTTGCTCTTTATCCATTTTATTCCGGCATTTCAATTTCAAATCCACCGCCGAGAATGAACTCACGAAGCAAATTGTCAACTTTGACATTGACTTTGGGTGGTATAATCTTTGTTCCCTCTATCTTTTCAAAGTATTCTTTTGCTTTCGCCTTATTTACCGTTTTTTTCAAATCATCATAACGCCCGAACTCATTTATATTGGTTGAATTCAAACGCAAACTCATAATAGTACGAAGTTTTAATTCATCTACTCCCAAAGCAACGGCAACTCGGTGAATTTGGTCGTCTTTAGCTTTCGATAAATACTCTGTTATATAATCTCGAAGCGTTTTACCTTCGGTTATTGCAACATCTCCTCTTTGAATATCGTGGAGGAATATATTTGCATACTTTTGTTCTTCCTGAGAAAGCGTAGCGAAAGTCTTGTGAAGTTCTGTTTCAGCCTGTTCAACTGCTTCTGCGGAAGCTCCTTCAAGATTTAACAATTTAAGATATTTCTCAAAACGAGAGTTCATATAATCTGCGTCAATCAATCCGGTATCTATTTCTGTGATATATCCGACAAGGTCATAAGGAACATCATCACCAGTTCCTCCACCGCCACCACCGGATAGCTCTTTATATCTCAGAACCAGCACCAAGTATGTCTTTTCGTCGAAAGCCATCTCAATGTTTTCTCCGGTATTGTCATCTGTATAACTTGTAACTTCCCATTTGAACCCTTGAATTTTTGCGGCTTCTAAGTAGGAGTTAAGCTCCTTGAAGTCTTTTGCGAACTTCCTGCATACAGAAACATCGGATGGCAGTTTTTCAAAGTTTTCTATGCCTGCATTGGAAAACAGCTCGGATATATCTTCATACAGTTCATTCATCATCTTAAGGTTTTCAGCAAGATGTTGAACGAATAAACCTAACGGCTTATCTCCCGAATACAGTTTTACAGCAGCATTTATATTCCGCTCCATTGTATGGGGTTTTCTATAATAACGGATTGTTCCAAAAGGCTTATCAGGCCCGAACAATCTGTTTGTGCGAGAAAACGCCTGAATAATGTTCTCATACAACAGCACCTTGTCCATATACAGTGTGTTTATCCACTTGGAGTCAAATCCGGTAAGCATTTGGTCAACAACAATGAGTAGGTCAATTTGTTTTTCAGGCTCATTCGCTATTCTTTCATAAGGTTTCTTATGTGCCAATCGTGCAGCAATATCCTTTTTCATTTTAGCGAATGTCGGAATGGTAAAGTCCTGACCATATCTTTCGTTATAGTCCTCTATTATCTCAACGAGACCGGCTTCCTTAAATGCAACGCCGCCGCCATTGTCGATGTTCGGGTCAAATAAAGCCGTAACCTTCAATTCAGGCTTCATTTCCTTTATCATACGATAGTAATTGATGGCTTCCGGTATGCTGCTTGTAGCGAAAATTGCGTGGAACTTACTGTTATGGCTCAAAGTTACCCAGTTTTCCAATATATCCTTTACAACGGTAGTAGTATGTTCTTCGGTTTGATATTGAACATTAAGAATATAATCTTCAATACCCTTGATATAGTCTCCTTTGCTGTCAAAATGTCCTACCATTCCAACCTGACCGGCATCCATATATTTATAGTACACCTTGCTTTTTATCGGGTCAGAAATCGCTTCTTCCTCAGTTTGTGCTTTCGCCTTTTCCAATGCGACAACCTTTCGCACATCTTTATCCTTAAAAGTCAACACCTTATATGGGTCAAAGCCAAGCACATTTTTATCACGGATTCCGTCTGCGATACTGTATCTGTGAAGTTCATTTCCGAACACTGTGGTTGTTGTGTTCTTTTTCTTTTGGTTTTCATCTTGAATTGGCGTTCCTGTAAAACCAAAGAAAATTGCTTTTGGGAATGTAGTCTTTATTGTGATTAACATATCCCCAAAAGTGGAGCGATGAGCTTCATCAACGATAAATACAATTCGCTTTCCATTTATGTATTCGATGTCACTTGCTTTCAGTCCACCTGCTTCATCTTTGATATTGCTCATCTTCTGAATAGATGTAACAATAAGCGTATCGGCAGGGTCGGTGCTTTTTAGTTTTGTTATTAGCACCCCTGTATTTTCCGTCGCCTGAACAGACTCGTTTTCATCGGCAAACCCACGATATTCTTTAAGCGACTGTGTTCCCAGCTCAATCCTATCCATCAAAAAGATTACCTTATCAGCGTCTTTGGAGCTGGCGATTAACTGAGCAGACTTGAAACTGGTCATTGTTTTGCCCGAACCGGTAGTATGCCATACATAACCGCCAAGCTGATTTCCGGCTTCCCACTTAGTTTTGGAAACCTTGTCGGAAATAGCACTTGCCGCAAAATACTGATAGCTTCGCATAACCTTGAGTACGCCATCAGAATCATCAGCAACAGTATAGAAGCCGATTAACTGATGAGCCATAGGAATGGAAAGCAGTGTTGAAGCCACCTTATCCCACTCATTTATCGGCTCGTTATTGTAATCTGCCCAGTGAAAATAGTAATCCGGGTTAAATTTGCCGTCCGGACCGGGATTTGCAAAATATACAGTCTCATTAGGTTCCATTGCAACAAAAATTTGCACCAGTGAGAATAAGCCGCTGAAAATCCCTTCTCCTGAGTATTTTTCTATTTGATGATATGCCTGACTTACCGGCACTCCGCTTTTCTTTAATTCGATATGGATAACAGGCATACCATTGATTAGCAACATCAAATCTCCACGACGGTCATTGAGAATTTTTGACTTAGTTGGGAACTTTGGCTGCTGTACAATTTGATAGCGGCTCTGACCGGCAGCGATTTCTCGGCGGTCATATATTTTCAAACTTACTTCTTTTCCAAAATGAAGTTTGTCATCAGGGTTATCCCTTATTACAGACACACTTTTGCCGTTGATAAAGCCATTTAGCTTTAGGGGTGTCCTTAAATTCTTTATTTGCTCCAAAATCTGCTGCATTTCGCCGTCTGTCAATGGATAATCGTTCAAACGGTCAATATCTCTGTTGTTTTCAAAAAGAATGTTTGCCCAGTTTTGAAGCAAATCCTGTTCAGAGTAGTTTTTAAGGACTTCTTTTTCCCATCCTTTTTCGGACAGAATTTTTATCAAAGCCTCTTCAAAATCCGACTCTTTATTAAAAATCATTTCGATTTCCTCCTTACTTTCAAAATTCGCCTATTTCACTCAAACAAACATCTTTTCAAGGCACGCTTTTTTGAGATTTTTCAGTTTTTCTAACTCACGCTGATGAAGGGTGATAAGGTTGTCGAGATTGCGGAAATATGCGCCGATAGCTTGTTGTTCGTCATAAGTTGTTATGTCCACTTTTAAGGATTTTACAATTGTTCCCGATAGATTTCCTTGACCACCCTGTAAGTAGGTAGATATAATATTATCTTTTTGATTTCTCAACCATTGCATCAGAAATTCCGAGTCATAACCTTCGTTTGGTTTGATTGCTAAAATTGCTTGATTTATCGCACCTTTTAGCTTTGAAATGCTTACTTCGCCACTTGTTGCACCATATAATGCATACAAAATATCACCTTTTTCTACCATTGCAGCAGACGAGTTTTTATACCCTAATTCCGATAGAAAAAGCTCTGTTTTTTCTTCGTTAATTTCTCCCGAACGAATGAAAGGAATATCACCATCATAATACTCTGCTTTACCTGCTGTTGGAGTTCCCCCAGAGTAAGATGAAGTAATAGAACCCAACTCACGCTGTTCCCAAGCGTCAGAAAATCCCTTAAAGCGGATTTCCGGAACATTTGAGCCATTTTTCGGAAACATTTTTTCAAGCATAGACTTTTTGACATTGGTCAATTTGTCATACTTACGCTGATGAAGGGTGATAAGGTTGTCGATGTTCAAGAAATATTCTCCGATTGCTTTCTGTTCTTCCTCTTCTGGAACATAAATATCCACATCATTTATTGTCGTTTTAGACAAACTTGGTACGCCTGTAGATTCATCCTTTTTCTTCCAATCAATATTTTGAAAAATGCAATTCAGAAAATTTAATTCGTTTTTTCCTTTTGGAAATGCGTAAAACAATGTATCTACAGTCCAAAATGGAGCTTTTAAGATGTATGGTTTATCAATAGTACCTTTTCTACCAATGCCAATAGCATCTTGTTTGTATGAAAGAGCTTCATTGACAGAAAGCATATATCCCCCTGTTCCGTACACTGGGATATCGCCTTCAACAAGATGTTTATAATCTCTACCGCTTTGAACGTCTACTGCATTTCCTAACTTACGCTGTTCCCAAGTGTCATCAAATCCTGCGAACCTGAGCTGAGGTTTTGCACTTTTTTCAGTCATTTTGCACACCTCCCAGCATTTTTTTGAACTCACTAAGTCCGAGCATATCAAATTCGTTGCCTTCAAGGTCGTCAATCATTGCAGAAAGTGTCTTTTCTGTTTCAGAAATCTGAGTTTCCACCTCGGCAAAGGTAGTCTCATATTTCTTTGTCAGTGCTTCAAGTTTTGATACCAGTTCATTTACAATACTATCCGGAAGTTTCATAAGACTTTGAATAAGCGGAGTTATCCATTTGTCTTTTAAGAGGTCAATAACCTGTTCATCGGATAGACTTTCGATGGTCTCTTTTGTCTTGCCCTCAAGCAGTCCTGCATCTTTTTTTATTGCCGCTTTAAGCTCTTTTTCTTCTGTAGCCAGTGCAGCCACCTTGCGAAGTTTTTCTTTTGTCTCCGGCTCAACACTGTCGGATTTCAATGCTTTTTTTATTTCAGCATTTACAAACCCGTCCTCACCTGCATAATCGCCTTCTTTTTCTTCCTCTGTAAGTGAATCAAACAATTCTTCATATTCTGAAGCGATTTCACTCAAACGATTTTCTTTTGCTTTTAATGCAGCCTTATCATCCGAAAGGAGCGTATCCTGAATTAAATCAAACGGAATAATACGACCTACCCAGCCCTCCTGAACTTCTTGCTCTTTTCCGTCTTTTTTCTTGATGACCATATTGGGGTCAACTCTTTTTGTGGCTTCAAATCCTTCTGTTTGGATTATTTCTAAATCAACTGCGATTTTTGTCCAATCGTCATCAAGCAACTGATATGCTTCATACTTATCAACCAAAGGAATATCCTTTAATCGCTCAAATATATTGGCGGAAAGAGTCGCTTCTGCCTTTGAAATATTCAAGGCAGTCATCTTTTCAATAAGTTCATCATACAAATATTCGTCAAAGCCGCTAAATACATCACGATATTTATTCTCAAACGAGCAGATATCGGAGTGTTCTTTAATTGCTTTCTTAATATTTTCTACTCTCAAATTGCAATAAGCAGAAGAAGTATTTTCAAAAAGAGCATTTCTCAGTTCCGGGAAAGCAATCCAATACTCTTTGAGTTCATCTATCTCAGAAAGAGGAAGTCCACCGAACATAGAAGCATAAATATCCCAAGACTCGGCAGCTTCTGACGAGTCAACATATCTTGGAATATTCAGGTTATATTCATTCTTTCTGATTTCATCTCTGCTGACAACCTTTGAGAACTTTTGTACGCTTTCTCGTTTCGTTACAACATCAACAATTCTCTTAATATCTGAAGCACGGAGCTTATTGTTCTTTCCGACCTTAATAAATCCTTTTGAAGCGTCAACGATAAGTACATCTGTGTTCGAGCGTTTCTGTTTCAACACCATAATAATCGTAGGAATACCAGTTCCGAAGAAGATATTTGCCGGCAATCCGATAATGGCGTCTATGTGGTTCTGTTCAATAAGGTTCTTGCGAATTTCTCCTTCTTCACCGCCTCTGAATAAAACACCGTGAGGAAGTACAATAGTCATAATACCATCGCTCTTAAGGTGGAAAAGGTCGTGCAATAAAAATGCGTAATCAGCTTTTCCTTTTGGTGCAAGTCCAAAACGAGCATATCGAGGGTCTGTCTCTTTATCTGTTGGATTCCAAGCCTGAGAATACGGAGGATTTGAAACCACTGCGTCAACATACAACGGGTCATAAGTACCGATCGGGTCGTTTTCATCGAAATACGGCCAGTCGTCCTCCAAAGTATCTCCGTTGCGTGTAACGATATTGTCAGGCAGGATGCCACGCATAACCAAGTTCATACGAGTAAGGTTATATGTATTCTGTTTCAATTCCTGAGCATAGTATTTTATGTTGTTCTCATTATCAATAAATTTGGCAACACTCTTGCCGATATTGATAAGCAAAGAACCTGAGCCGCTTGTCGGGTCATAAATCTTTATTTCATTTCTGTCTTTTAAGTGGTCTGCAACGATTTCAGACATAAGGAGCGATACTTCGTGTGGCGTGTAGAACTCACCGGCTTTTTTACCGGCGTTTGCCGCAAACATACTGATAAGATATTCATAGATAAAGCCAAGAACATCGTAATCCTGCTTGCCGTCCATAGGAATATCTTTAATCAAATGAATAAGGTCACTAATAGCTTTGGACTGAGAAGCAGAGCTGTCTCCCAGTTTTGACAGTCCTGTTTGAAGGGTATCAAATACTCCCTCAAATACTTTTTTGTGGGTTGCGTTAATCAAACGGCTAAAAGCAGAAAGAGCGTCACGAACATCTTGAACGCTAAAATCTCTGCCTTTGCTGAGCCAAGTGGAAAACAGGTTATCATAAGAGATAAAATAACCCAAGTTCTTTTGAACACTCTCGACTGTTTCCGAATCTTCCTCTGTCAAATCAGGAAGATACTCGTCAGTCCAATCATTTTCTTTAAGATACTTTACTTCCTTCTCAGATAGGAATTTATAAAAAATAAATCCTAAAATGTAGTCTTTATACTCATTTGCTTCTATTTTGGAACGCATTTTATTTGCGGATTCCCAAATCTTTGCTGCCAACTGTTGCTTGTTCATAATCTTCCTCCGATTATATCTATATAGTTATATAGTTATCTTAATTCTATCAAATGCTCTGTCCTATAAAACGGACTCAATTTTCTTCGTCAGGAAGAAAATCAATAATATCCTCCACCTTACAATCAAGTGCGGCACAAACTTTACCAAGCACATCGGTAGTAACATTTTCATCTCTGCTCATTTTACTCATCGTGTAATGATTGATGCCGGCTAAAGCTTCTAAATCTTTTTTCTTCATATTCCTATCAATAAGGATATGCCATAGTTTTTTGTAACTAACTGCCATCTCTATTGCACCTCTTTCTTGGTTTAAGTGTAAGTGTCATTAGTATAGCACAAAAATCAGAATATTTCAATATAAGTACGATATTTGAAACAAAAATACAGATTTTCGCATTTATTAATCCTTGTGGAAGAATTGCCGTGCAAGTAGGTTTTTAATTATTCTTGGGAACAGCGTAAGTTCGACGAAGTGTTTGATTGTACTATACCTAACAACACCTTATCTCGTTCAGAACTGAATTATGAGAGTGGGTCTGTAAGAAATATTCACTATGGTGATATTCTTATAAAATACGGTTCTGTCGTAGATGTTCAAAACGATGAAATACCTTTTGCGACAGGAAAAAGCAGCGACGATTTTAAGGGTGCATTATTGCAAGATGGCGATATTATAATTGCTGATACAGCAGAAGATGAAACAACCGGAAAAGCCTGTGAAATAGGCAATTCACAAGGATTAGATGTCGTGTCGGGACTCCACACTATGGTATGTCGTCCACGCAACAAGATGGCATTGGGTTACCTCGGTTATTACTTAAATTCAGACGCTTATCATCATCAGCTTTTACCTCTTATGCAAGGTATTAAAGTATTATCATTAAGCAGGACTAACGTTCAGAAAACTATGGTGTGCTATCCGAAAAGTAAGGCTGAGCAGCAACTAATTGCAGACTGTTTCCGCAACCTTGACAACCTTATCACCCTTCATCAGCGTAATTCCGCTGATTTTGTGTCTCGTTTCTTTTCGGATTTTACAAATA
>ENA-UAGS01000325-UAGS01000325.1-human-gut-metagenome-genome-assembly--contig:-NODE-325-length-7945-cov-4.160076_pt1 | contig 7945 bp, 5 predicted proteins | sample MGYA00243409_ERZ654340 | MGnify/ENA primary metagenome ERZ654340 (study PRJEB26926, sample SAMN06165097) | human gut metagenome | biome: ENVO:00009003; feature: ENVO:2100002; material: ENVO:00002003...
AGATGCTCAGGAGTCTCGTGGGCTCGGAGATGTGTATAAGAGACAGATATTATATGATATATTTTGTTGCATAGAAACAGGTTGCTTATACATGGTATATATATTGATGAAGAGGAAAATCTATGAACGATAAAAGAAAGATAATAGCAATATTTATAATTGTTGCGATAGTAGCTGCACTGGCTGCAGTAGCCACATTTTTTGTGATTAAATCAGCAAAAAACGAGGCTAAAGGCTCGTCACAGATGACGGAAACAGCCACAGAGGATAGTTCAGACAAGGACGACCCGCAGCATACGGGAGACAATGCCGGCTCAATGAGTGTGACATCTGATGATGGGGCTTCTGCGGATGAGACACAGATACTGTCTGCAAGCTCTGTTGCGGAAAACAGTAACCTGACCTTCGGAATTGATGTATCTAAATATCAGGGCACTATAAAGTGGGACAAGGTTGCCGCAAGTGGAATTGATTTTGCGATGATACGTGTGGGCTACAGAACCCAGAAAACAGGCGAGATGTGTGTTGATACAAATGCAAGATACAACATGCATGAGGCACAGAAAAATGGCATAAAGGTGGGGGTATATTTCTTTTCATCAGCAGTAAATGAAACAGAAGCCATTGAGGAGGCAGACTGGGTAGCTGACTACATATCAAAATATCAGATTACATATCCGGTGGCATTTGACTGCGAGGGCTTCACAGACTCAGCCAGCAGACAGTATGGTATGTCATCAGAGGCCCGCACCAAAGTAGCTGAGGCATTTTTGCAGGAAATATATAATAAAGGATATACACCTATGTTTTACGCTGCAATGAATGAGTTGTCGGCAAACAGCCAGTGGGATACTAAAGTACTTGAGAGCAAGTACAAAATCTGGGTGTCACAATATCCGGATACAGCTTACCCGGAAACACCACAGTCATCTTATGAGGGCACGCATGCTATGTGGCAGTATACCAATAAGGGAAAGGTGTCAGGGATTGATAAGCCGGTAGATTTGAATGTTGCATACTTTGGGTTTGATGAAACAGAGTCTGCAAAAAATGGGGATGCGGCTGACAATGCAGCAGCTGATCCGGAAGCAAATATGAATTTTTCGGATGTAAATGAGACTGTAACTGCCAAGGAGAGCGTCAATCTGAGGGATATTCCAAGTCAGGGCAATGACAGCACAATTAAGGCAACGCTCAATAACGGTGATACGGCAGCAAGAACAGGAGTCAGTGACAGTGGATGGTCACGTATCGAATATAATGGACAGACGTATTATGCCATTTCAAGCTACCTCACAACAGATATGAACTATGTAGTTCCCGGACAGGACGGAAGTGGCAGCGGAGACGGACTGAAGACAAAGTTCAAGGATTGTAATGATACTGTCACTGCCAAAATAGAGGTTAATCTGCGTGCACTTCCAAGTGTCACAAATCCGGATGCTACAGTTATCGCAACGATAAAAAATGGGGAAACAGTCACCAGAACCGGAATCAATGAGGAGTTTGGCTGGTCACGCGTGGAATATAATGGACAGACACTTTATTGCGTGACAAGCTATCTGAGTGTGCAGTGATATAAGTAAATAAAAGCGATAAATTGGGCTATAAAGCCTATTGACGGTTTATTTTTTACCCTGTATCATTATTCCATAATTCAGCCGGATGTATTCCGGCAGTAAATAATTAAACAGAGGTAAAAGAAAAATGATTACAAAAAGAGGGAAAAGTGTCTTGCAATTATATTTGCAGCGGCGCTTACATTAGAACCACTTGCAACGCAGGTCATATTTGCAGCAGATGTGGCTTATGAGTCTGTTGACAGCGGCAGTGCATTATTGACAGATGAGTCACAGAAGGTGACAGTACAGCTTCAGAATGGAACAGCAGTTATTCCGCAGGGTGCAGATATTGAGACTGCTAAAGCGGCAATAGCAAAAGCGCTTGTTGTAAACGCAGACGAAGTTGATGTAAAAAACCTTGATTGGGAGTACGAGTGCGAGGGCAAGGATAAGACTAAATTACAGAAAAATACAGCATTCGGAAGCTTAGAGGGCTTTACGAGCACAACAACGAAAAAAATACTTTGGAATACTGTAACAACAGAATATAATCATCCGGCATTTTTAGAAAACGGTGAAGGAGATTTCAAATTCAGACTTAAGGGAAGCGATGAGGTTGTTACACTCCACAGAGCTTACAAGTATGAATCATCATTTGTTTTAAAGGATGCTCCGTATGAAGTGAGCATGGCTTTTAACGCGGATCAGTCATATGATTTTGATGCTACAGCAAGAGCAATTTATGATGCTGTGATAGCAAAGACAAATCCGGCAGGGCTTACATATGATGATGTGGCAATGGAGTACAATGCCGGAACAGATATAATACCAAACTGGCAGCCACTTAATTCTACAAACTGGACTGCAGCATTTAAAAAATTTGGTCCGGGAGAGTGGACTATCCGCATAAAGTGGGATGGAAATAAGAACTATAAAGGTACACAGACACAGGTAAATGTGACTACAGCCGATAACCGTATAGCAGCGGCCGTTGTATGCAGGGAGGGAGTATCTTTTTCATACAATATGGACACTGCCGTTATGAAACAGTCAATATTTGATCAGGTAATTGATTGGGACAACAGTACATTGCCTGCAAAGGATACGTTAAGTGTTGATGATTTTACAATGGAATACTATGGTGTTGATGATGTAGCCGGAGTTGAGGGAGTCACCAGGCAGTGGGCTCCGATAGAAGGCGGAAAGGTTAATTTACTTACTTATCTGCAGATGGGTGCAGGAGAGCAGCAAATCCGTATAACATATAAAGGCAATGCCGAGTATCGTCCATCAGCATCAGCAGAGACTAGTGTGACCGTTAATAAGGCAAAGGTAAATGTTAAAGTAAAGTCAACAAACATTTATGCCGGAGATGCACTACCACAGGATTTTGTTACAACAAATCCTTCAGACAGGTTTGATGTATATACAATCTATGCCGGTCTTACAAGCAATGTAAATGCAGGCATTTATCTTCAGATGCCTGAGAAGTATACAAACAGCACAGTACTTAAGCTTATAGATCCGGTTGTTTCAAAGCTATATGGAAAGTCCTTTACACAGATGATGCAGGACGGTATGACAGTCGGAGAGCTTAGAAAACTTTTCAGCACACAGGAGCTGCTTGACACGTTGAAGAAGCTTCATATAGATACGGGTACAGTTGGACAGATTCTTGAGATAATAAATAAGCTTCCTTCTGTTGCAGACACAGTGAGAGTGTCATTTGGTACTCCAAACCGTGCCGGTCTTTATACGGTGACAGCGGTTACCGATAACAAGAATTATGAGACAGGTGTTGGAGTTGGTGCTTTACTTGTCAAGATGCATTCAAAAGGAACTAAGCTTAGTTGGAATCAGAGCTTTACAAATGGGAAGCTTAAAGCCTCAGATGTAGCATCCTTTGATTTTGGAGCAACGCTATCATATGATGGTGATGTCTCAATCAGCCAGAGCAATGTGCATTATCTATACAGTGGCTTTACAAGCAAGTGGAAGCCATATTCAAGCACAAAGGCTCCTACAGAGCCGGGCAGATATGTAGTCACAGTAGTTACAATTGGTGGCAATTATCAGGCAGCTCCTATTACTAGAAGCTTTCAGATCGTAAAATAACTAAAATCCGCTATACTTTAAAACAAAGTATAGCGGATTTTTTTGATAAATTTATGGAATCTATTTTTCAAGAATACCTGGAAAGGAGCATTAAAACTTATCTTCGTGGCGACAGCGGATTCTCTTCCCAAAACTTTATGAAACCTGTGAGAGTAATGGCTGTTTCCTATTGACATTTCAGTTTATCGGGAGTAAACTATAATTAGTTTATTAGCGATAAACTGAAAGGAGAAATCTTTATGGCTGAGATGAAGATGGGCGTAGTGGAATCCCACTTTGCCGATATTATTTGGGCGAATGAGCCTTTGCACTCCAGAGAATTGGTAAAGCTCTGTGAAAAAGAACTGAACTGGAATCGCTCCACCACCTATACGATATTACGCAAGCTTTGTGAGCGTGGTATCTTCCAGAATAATGGTGGCATCGTTTCCTCTGTTCTGTCTAAAAACGATTTCTATGCCGTTCAGAGCGAGCAGTTCGTTGACGAAACCTTTGAAGGTTCCCTTCCTGCTTTCATTGCGGCTTTTACACAAAGGAAGGGTATTTCTCAACAGGAAGCTGCGGAGATTCGACGCATGATTGATGCAGCCGCCGGAAAGGAGTAATCTATGAGTTCATTCTTTTTGAAAATTGTAAATATGAGTATCGCCGCATCTTGGCTGATCCTTGCGGTCGTACTTTTGCGTGTGGTTTTGAAAAAGGCACCTAAGTGGATCCATGTCTTACTGTGGGGTATCGTAGCTTTCCGATTGATTTGCCCATTCAGTTTTGAAAGCGCATTGAGCTTGATTCCAAGTGCCGAGACCATCAGTCCTGAAATCATGATGGACTGGACACCAGAAATCTCCACAGGCGTAAGCTCTATCGACAAGGTAGTGAATCCAATTATTACGGACACCTTTGCTCCAGAGCCAATTGCAAGCGCAAATCCACTTCAGCTTTTGATTCCTTTGCTGGCAATCGTATGGGCAATAGGCATCATAGCCATGCTCGTTTATGCTGCCGTCAGCTATTTCCGCTTGCAAAAGAAAGTCTGTGCATCCCTTTCTGTGCGAGATAATATTTGGATTTGTGACGATATTCAAACACCTTTTATTCTTGGTTGCTTCAAACCGAGCATCTACATTCCCTCCGGGACAGATGAAGCACAGTTGCCCTATATCATTGCCCATGAGAATGCTCATCTGAAACGCTGTGACCATTTGTGGAAACCATTGGGGTATTTAGTGTTGGCAATCCATTGGTTCAATCCTCTTGTATGGATTGCGTATATTTTACTTTGCCGAGATATTGAACTTGCCTGCGATGAAAAAGTTATTCGTGAACTGAATCAAAACGAGTCTATTTCTTATTCAGAAGCTCTGCTTTCTTGTAGCGTGAATAGAAGAACAGTTATGGTTTGTCCACTTGCCTTTGGAGAGGTTGGCGTCAAAGAAAGGGTGAAAAATGTGCTGAATTACAAGAAACCTGCATTTTGGATTGTTGCTATTGCTGTGGTTGCAAGTATTGTTCTTGGGGTATGTTTCCTGACAAATCCGAGTTCATTCCCAGTGAAACTTGATTCTGTTCAAATTTCCAAAGCAAGCACCATGGACTTTAGAACAAATAGCGTACCGACCACATTCCAATTATCCGCAGCGGAAATTGACGAGTTGAGCAGTCGTATTAAAAACTTAAAGATTGGTCACAAAGACCAATCTTTGCAAGGTCATACACCTTTCTATTCCCTTCATGTGGATACCAAGGAAAACGACAGAATCACATTCAGCGGTTTTGATTCCAACGGAAATCAGTCGGCAATTCTGTATGAGAATGTGTATTACCGAATAACTGACTCTGACTTTATCAGCTATTTACAACGCATCTGTGCCGGGGAAACCAGAACAGAATCGATTAACGAAACCAATGTTGATACAGCAATCCATAATGCAATCATGGAACACAACAAAGATAGATACTATAAAGGTGTTTTTACCTGCGAAAGCCATACTGTATTGGCTACGGAAGCAGATAGGTCTGCAAACTCTGAGCAAATTGAGATATTGACTGTATATGCTCTCGCTCTTTATGAAGAATATAATTTGTCCGAAGAAGGGATTGAAAGTGTCGGTGGAGGTTGTGGTCCTGTTGCCCTAACTTTCAATGTGACAGAGAATGGATATGAACTATCTGAATATTGGGAGCCGGGAGATGGCAGCCAATACTCTGATGATATTCGTAAAAAGTTCCCGGAGGATATATTAGATGAAGTCTGGAATTCTCAGGATTATGTGGATGCAATGACAGCAGAAAATGAACAAAAGGCACTCGAATTTTCGGCACAAAAGTGAGATTTCAAAGATTGATAATGAACGCAGTGTTTTAGAGAATAAAGTCAAAAAAATTAAATGTTATTAAGCTAAAATCATGCATAAAGTAGAAATAGTGAAAAAATGTCATGGATATAATGATAGAATTGTTTAAAAGAGTGCGTTAAAATACAAAATAATGAAATACGTAAGTAAAGGGGCATTTTATGGAATATTCAGCAATTTTTCATGACATGGATAAAAGATTCTGCTATGCGATAGATAAGGATTTGTTTGTGATACGCGTGCAGGTAAAAAAGGATGATATGAAGGAGGTAATCCTTCACTATGAGGACAAGTATATACCAATGGAGCGCAAGGATACGCGAATGACTCTTCCTATGAAGAAGGTAGCCACCTCACAGTTTCACGATTATTATGAAGCACAGCTTCAGATGCATCTGATATGTCTGAGATACTTTTTTGAATTTACGGACATGCAGGGTGAAAAGGTATATTACGGCAATTATGAGTTCGATAAGGAGTGCATCACAAACAGGGACAGAATGTTTGACTGCCCGCAGAATCTCAGAGAGGAAGAGATGTTTGAGGTGCCACAGTGGGCAGCCAACAAGGTAGTGTATCAGATTTTTCCATCGCGTTTTGCCACAACACAGCCGGTGGACAAAAAGCTGTGGTATAAAGCGCCGATTACGCCTATGGATGATTTGCATGGCAATCTCAGGGGAATCATAGAGCATCTGGATTATATTAAAAATCTGGGAATCGATGTGGTGTATCTGACACCAATCTTTAAATCAAATTCATGCCATAAGTATGATACTATTGATTATTATCAGGTTGACCCATCATTTGGCACAACAGAGGACTTAAAGGAGCTCGTACAAAAATCTCACGAGCGTGGCATGAAGGTAGTGCTGGATGCGGTATACAATCACACAGGAAGAGAATTTTTTGCATTTCAGGATATACTTGAAAAGGGCGAAAAGTCAAAATATCTCGACTGGTATTTTATCGACGAGCTGCCGCCTAGGGGTGAATGGGGAGAAATTCCAAACTTCAAATGCTTCGCTTACCATGGAGGAATGCCAAAGTTAAATCTGAAAAATCCGGAGGTTGAAAAATTCGTTACAGATGTTGCATGTTATTGGATTAAGGAATGCGATATCGATGGATGGAGAATGGATGTAGGTGACGAAATCAGTCATTTCTTCTGGAAGCGATTTAGAAAGGCTGTTAAGGCAGTAAAGAAGGATCTGCTGATCATTGGAGAAATCTGGCATTATGCAGGAGATTTTCTTGAGGGAGATGAATGGGATACGGTCATGAATTATCCTTTTTATCTGAATCTGATAGATCTGCTTGCAGATGAAAAGATCAGTGTCAGCCAGTTTGTCCAGAATCTTGGATACCTGAAAGGACGCTTACACAAAAAATGTTATCCTCTTATGTGGAATCTGATCGACAGCCATGATACGGCAAGATTTTTACATTTATGTAAGAATAATAAGAAAAAGCAGCATTTGGCAGCAGCTTTTCAATTGTTATTACCGGGAATGCCTATGATTTATTACGGGGATGAGTATGCGATGCCTGGAGCAAATGATCCAGACTGCAGACGAGGCATGTACTGGGATGAAGAATACCAGGATAAAGAGATGTTTGAATGGTATAAACGACTGCTGCAGGTTCGAAAAGCACATACCTGTATCGTAGAAGGGGAATTGGCAGAAGCCATCACAAGGGATGAAGATGAGACAATCGTTCTGATAAGAAAAAATGGGGAAGAAACCATTGCCCTGATTTTCAATTGCAGCGATCATACGAAGGAATTTAAGGAGTATGCGCAAAAACAGGATCTGCTTACAGAAAAGGCTTTTGACGGAAAAGTTGAGGCATTTGATGCCGCTGTAATAGTATTTTAAGCAGTTTAACTGTGATCGCAGAGCAGGGCTGGAA
>ENA-UAGS01000346-UAGS01000346.1-human-gut-metagenome-genome-assembly--contig:-NODE-346-length-7749-cov-2.640109_pt1 | contig 7749 bp, 3 predicted proteins | sample MGYA00243409_ERZ654340 | MGnify/ENA primary metagenome ERZ654340 (study PRJEB26926, sample SAMN06165097) | human gut metagenome | biome: ENVO:00009003; feature: ENVO:2100002; material: ENVO:00002003...
TTCTACAAAAGAGAATACGAGGCAACGATAAATCGTATCATTATTAGCTTTTACATCTTCTTTGCCCCGGTAAATCAGCGTCTGTTCTTCTACCTTACGTCCGGTGGCCATAGGGAAAAGAATCCGGTCGCCTATTTTATAATCTGCCGGATCGTAAGAACGCGCCTGCGCCAGGATACTTAACATATCGAAGATGCAACGGCTGTCACTGTATTCCATCTCTTGCGGATCGCGGACCGGATTGTGCCAGATACGCCTCTGTTTCACGTTGGATACGCCATCCTTATATGAAAACCAAGCTTCATCCACCGTATAGCGGTCACCCTCTTCGGCCGCTTTACGGAAGTAGAGCGGCTCCAGCTTTTCACTGACGTAGCAAGTCAGCGTATCACGCATCTTAAAGAAGAAATCGGTCTTTTTACTTCCTACTGAAAGCAGGTTGAAGCGGTAGGCAGGTTGTGACTGATAAGTAGTGGAGAAGGTGGTCAGACTTGCCAGCCCTACCTTCTTCCAGATAAACTTCCAGTTAAAATATAAATCGTACATCACGTGCTCGCCGGACTGAAATGCGGTGTTTTGAGCCGTACATTGTGCCTTGGCAGGCGTGGACATCATCGTAAGTAACAGTGCTCCCAACAGGCAGAACACCCATCCGCGCTTACCGGTTATTGCCGGAGCTGCGGTTATTCTGGTTTCTCTTTTTCTTGTCTTCATCTGGTTTTTGTTTTTTGAGTTCATCCGGTTTCTGTTTATCCAGCGGCTTTTCATGTATGTTCCAATCCTGGGTCAAGTCGAAATTAGCTTTCAGTTCTATCACCTGAGGATAGTAATACACTTTCTCCGGTTGCCGTTTGTCTTCGTATTTTCCGGTGTCCCACACACCGTTTCCATTCGTATCATTTATAAGGCGCGCACTATATTTGCCGGGATTCAGGAAGTAGAAATCTGCCTTACCATCGACAACCGGCACTGTACGTACCACTTTATCCTGTGCGTCCAGCAATTCTACAAAAGCAATCGAATCCGCTCCCGTCACATTATAGAATATTTGCCCATACTCTTCAGGTTTCTTCACCTTAAATTCTTTCTTTATCTTATCGGTGAAAAGGCCATATATTCCATGGAAAGCCGTCGAGTCGACTTCAAAAGCATAGCTTTCACCGGGCACCCAATCTGCATAAACATTATAGCGCATCAGGTTCAGAGAGTCCGGAACAAAATCGTAAGGGACATCATTCCACAAGCTGTCTACTTTCTGTTTCAGATGAATAGCACCATCAGCAGCAGTTGCCAACGGTTCAGTAAACGTAAGAGAGATGTAGTCGTAGATATCCATCGTACCCGGTGCATATACATCTACAGGTAAGAATACCGTCGGTTCTACATACTCCTTCCCCTCTTTCTCCGCTTTCTTTTTGGCTTTTTCCAGTTCCTTTTCTTTCTTCTCACGTTCCTTTTCAAGTTCTTTCTCGGACTTAGGCCGAATTTTCGATACAAGTCTCAGAGTATCCGTACGCGGTACCAACTGGTTGAGCGTATCCGTATAGAGGTAAGTGAGACTCATCTTCAAAGTATCCATCTTATAGATCAAAGAGTCTCTTATCCAATAATGAAGCGTATCAATGCGTCCGGTAGGCTTCTCCACGATGAAAGCGTTGGTTTCATCGAAATTCAGTCCCTTCAACAACGGCAGGCTGTCAGCCTGGGTAGAGAAATAGAAAGAGAATTTCCGGGATTCGGGACGTTCGCTCCTGATGAGACGTTGCGACAAAACCCGTTCTTTGAAACAGCGCAATATAACGTCATCCGGAGAAAAATGAGTATAAGCTCTCTCCATGATCGTATCTATCGTCAGAGAATCTTTCCAGAGTGTATCAAGACGTGTCCGTTCATCCATGGCAGGAATAATCAGAGAGTCTTCGAAAGCAATCATTTCAGTGGGCTGACTATAATAGAAGTTTTGGTCAGCATCTTGCAATCCGTAGATGCGGTATTCGCCCGGAGCAACACCCCGAATTGTGAAACGTCCGCGACTGTCGGTACGACCTACACGTTCAAAAGGTATCGTAGTAAAGGCCGAGTCAGCTAAATTGGAATGCATACCTACCAGCATACCTTTCACCGGTTCCAGATTGGCTGCATTCAGCACGGTACCAGAAACCACCATCGAGTCGATAACGGAACCCGTGGAGAAAGTAAACCCGAAATCGGGCAACGGATTACCTTCATTATTGTCCTGAATAGCATCCGAGAAGTCTATCGAATAAGTAGTATTCAGTTTGAGAGTATCCTTTAAGGTGATTACCACCTTCTTCCCATTCGCCTTTATCTCCGGTTGTTGCACCTGAGGTGGAGAAATCACGATCTTCTCCCCGGGTTTCTCAAGCTTGATGAATTCATCGAATTCAATCGTAACTTTCTTCCGGTTATTATTAAGCGCGCCCGGCGCAGGCGTACTACCTACGAAGCGTGGAGGGGTTTCATCAATAGCACCACCTTCCGGACGACCGATGCTGGCGCAAGAATAAAGCACGACACCAACAACGGCAACACCTGCCAGACGATTGAAAAGAGACTTCATATCTAAATATTTATTACGTAATATGCTGCAAAAATAAAGGTTATCCCTTAATAAACAGAATGCTTTACAGTATTTTAATCAAAAAAGAGCAAGAAGACAGTAAAAACAGATAAAACAAAGGAAAGGTTCAATCGGGAGGATGAAAGAGGAGATACTTCAGCAAGACCCTGAGAAAGCGGGCAACTACCTGTGTGACAACCCACTGGGTGTTCCACAACAATCAGTCGCAATGAAACACGAGTTCAGTCGTAGTGGGAAGTACCTTCAGTCGTAGTGGGAGCTAGCTTCAGTCGTAATGGGAAATAGCTTCACTCGTAATGGGAATATTATTCCTTTCTGTAATATAGAAACCGGAGAGGTAAAAGCTGATTAGAATGGCATATTGGAGACTTATATATAAGATATGTATGAAACATAGTTAAAAATAGACGCAAATAGAACTAATCTGTTCAAAAATAGATAATTTTGCAGCCGGAAAACCCGAAGAGTGCTTTTAGTTTTCCCCTTTGTCCTCCGTATTATCCAACTATGACAAAACATAAAAAGCCTTTTTTACCAAGATGAAAAAATAAACCAAAAGACAGAGAATAATTACAAGTATGAAGAGTAGATTGATTTTATTGGCATGTTGCCTGTCACTGTTCAGTTGCGGACAAAGTGACAAAACTACGGGTAAAGCACCCGAATTTGCAGTGATTACAGTGGAAACAACCACTGCCAACTTAACGAACAGCTATCCGGCTACGATCAGAGGTAAACAAGATGTAGAAATCCGCCCCATGGTAAGCGGTTTCATCACCAAACTGCATGTAGACGAAGGTTCAGTAGTACGCAAGGGACAAGTGTTGTTCAGCATTGACCCCGTACAGTATCAAGCTGCTGTGAACTCAGCCAAAGCTGCTGTTGAAACAGCCAAAGCTGCCGTGAACACGCAGGAACTTACCGTAAACAACAAGCGTGAGTTGAACAAAAAGAATATCATCAGCAACTATGATTTGCAGATGGCAGAGAATCAACTGGCACAAACAAAAGCACAATTAGCACAAGCTGAAGCACAATTAGTAAACGCCAAGAACAATCTGTCGTACACCAGTGTAACCAGCCCCAGCGATGGTGTAGTAGGTAACATCCCCTACCGTGTAGGTAGTTTGGTTAGCCCTTCCGTTGCCAACCCGCTGACTACTGTAGCCGATATTTCTGAAATGTATGCTTACTTCTCCATGACCGAAAGACAACTGCTGTCTCAGATCCGCGAGGGTGGTAGCATCAAGGAAATTCTGGAAAGAATGCCCGATGTACAATTACAACTCATCGACGGAACCATGTATGCCGACAGTGGTCGCGTAGAAACCATCAGCGGCGTTATCGATCAGACTACCGGTTCGGTAACTATGCGTGCCCTCTTCCCCAACAAGCACAATGTGCTGCGTAGCGGAAGTACCGGTAATGTAGTATTCCCCAATCCGATGACGGATGTTATTATGATACCTCAATCGGCCACTACAGAAATACAGGACAAGAAGTTCGTATTCGTACTACAGCCTGACAACACCCTGAAGAATACGGAAATTAAGGTGTTTAAGCTGAACGACGGCAAGTATTACTACGTAACCGAAGGCTTGAAAGCCGGTGACAAAGTAGTAATGGAAGGTGTGCAGAACCTGAGAGATGGAGCAGCTATCACTCCTATCACTCCTGCCGAGAAAGAAGCTGAATATCAAAAAGCACTGAAAGACCAGAAAGAAGGCAATATCCAAACTGCGTTCAATTAACGTTTAACGGTTAATGATTAGTGATCAGCGGCTGCGCTATTATACCGCAGGTACTTATCACTAATCACCAACCCCTAATCACTAAATAACATGAAATTAGATAGATTTATTAATCGTCCGGTACTATCTACGGTAATCTCCGTGCTGATAGTGATCCTGGGTCTTATTGGTCTGGCAACCTTGCCTATCACCCAATACCCGGACATTGCACCGCCAACCGTATCGGTGCGCGCCACCTACACGGGTGCCAACGCCCAAACGGTGTTGAACTCCGTTATTGCACCGCTGGAAGACCAGATCAACGGTGTAGAGAACATGATGTACATGACTTCCAATGCCACCAACAGTGGTTCCGCCGATATTTCCGTTTACTTCAAACAGGGAACCAACCCGGATATGGCTGCCGTAAACGTACAGAACCGTGTATCTATGGCACAAGGTCTGCTGCCTGCCGAAGTAACCAAGGTAGGTGTGACGACACAAAAGAGACAGACTTCCATGTTGATGGTATTCTCTATTTATGATGAGACGGACCAATACAACATCGAGTTCCTGGAAAACTATGCCAACATCAACCTTATCCCTGAAGTAAAACGTGTTGCCGGTGTAGGTGACGCAATGGTGTTGGGTACTGACTACTCCATGCGTATCTGGCTGAAGCCTGACGTGATGGCTCAGTATAAATTGATACCTAATGATGTAGCAGCAGCTTTGGCAGAACAGAATATCGAGGCTGCCCCCGGACAGTTTGGTGAACGTGGTAATCAGACATTCCAATATACAATACGTTACAAAGGACGTCTGCAACAGTCGGAAGAATTTGAGAACATCGTTATCAAAGCAATGGAAAACGGAGAAGTACTCCGACTGAAAGATATTGCCGATATCGAACTGGGACGTCTGACCTATAGTTTCAATAACACCGTTAACGGTCATAAGGCCGTCAGTTGTATCGTGTTCCAGATGGCAGGAAGTAATGCAACACAAACCATCAGTGACTTGGAAGCATTATTGAATGACTACTCCGAAAAACTGCCTTCAGGTTTACAAATCAATATCGCACAGAGTGCCAACGACTTCTTGTTCGCCTCTATTCATGAGGTAATCAAGACATTGATCGAGGCCTTTATCTTGGTGTTCATCGTGGTATATGTCTTCTTGCAGGACTTCCGTTCTACGTTGATTCCCGCCATCGCTATTCCTGTAGCATTGATTGCAACATTCTTCGTACTGAAACTAATCGGCTTCAGTATCAACTTGCTGACCCTTTCAGCCATGGTGCTCGCCATTGCGATAGTGGTCGACGATGCCATAGTCGTCGTCGAGGGTGTCCATGCGAAGTTGGACCAGGGGTATAAGTCTGCCCGTGCCGCTTCCATCGACGCCATGAGTGAATTGGGTGGTGCCATCGTTTCTATTACGCTGGTCATGATGTCTGTATTTATCCCTGTAAGTTTCATGGGGGGTACGGCAGGTATATTTTACCGACAGTTCGGTCTGACGATGGCTATCGCTATCGGTTTCTCCGCATTGAACGCTTTGACGTTGAGTCCGGCATTGTGTGCCATCTTCCTGAAACCGCATGATGAGCATGGTGAAAAGAAATCGACATTTATCAGCCGTTTCCATACAGGCTTCAATGTAGCTTATGACAAGATGCTGAAGAAATACAAAAATAATGTATTATTCTTCATCCAAAAGAAATGGTTGAGTTTCGGTCTTGTAGCCGGTTCCATCGTATTACTGATTTTCTTCATGAAGATTACTCCAACGGGTATGGTGCCTAACGAAGATACGGGTACCATCATGGGTGTAGTAACTCTGCCTCCGGGTACTTCACAGGAACGCGCACAAGAGGTGCTGAACCGTGTAGATAGCCTTGTGGCCGCCGAACCGGCTGTTGCATCCCGTACAGTGATTTCCGGTTATAGCTTCATCGGTGGACAGGGACCTTCTTACGGTTCTATCATCATCAAGCTGAAAAACTGGGACGAACGTTCCACAATGCAGAATTCAAACATCGTCTACATCACGCTCTTTATGCGTGCACAAAAGATTATCAAGGAAGCGCAGGTACTGTTCTTCGCTCCTCCGATGATTTCTGGTTACTCTGCATCCAGCGACATCGAGTTAAACATGCAGGATAAGACTGGTGGTGACCTGAACCACTTCTTCGATGTAGTGAAATCTTACAATGCCGCATTGGAAGCGCGCCCGGAAATCAACTCGGCAAAGACGACCTTCAATCCGAGCTTCCCACAATATATGCTGGACATCGACGCTGCTGCCTGTAAGAAGGCGGGTATCAGTCCGAGCGACATCCTCAGCACTATGCAGGGATACTTCGGTGGTCTGTATGCTTCTAACTTCAACAGTTTTGGTAAGATGTACCGTGTAATGGTTCAAGCAGAACCGGAAGCAACCAAGAATCTGGAATCATTGTCTAGCATCAAGGTGCGCAACGGCGATGAAATGGCCCCGATAACTCAGTTCGTTTCCATCAAGAAGGTATACGGACCCGATATTATCAGCCGCTTCAACTTGTATACTTCTATGAAAGTGATGGTTGCCCCAGCTTCCGGATATACTTCCGGTCAGGCACTGGCCGCTATCGCCGAGGTTGCCAAAGAGAACTTACCTGCCGGTTTCGCTTACGAATTGGGAGGTATGGCACGTGAAGAGGCCGAAACCAGTGGTAGCACCACAGGATTGATCTTCGTTCTCTGCTTCGTATTCGTTTACCTGTTGCTGAGTGCACAGTATGAAAGTTACATCTTGCCACTTGCCGTACTGTTGTCTATTCCGTTTGGTCTATTGGGTAGCTTCCTGTTCGTCAACGGTATGAGCGCCATTGGTAATATCTCCATTCTGAAAATGATAATGGGGTCCATGTCCAACGACATTTATATGCAGATTGCATTGATCATGTTGATGGGTCTGTTGGCGAAAAATGCCATCTTGATTATTGAGTTTGCTCTCGACCGTCGTAAGATGGGTATGAGTATTACGTGGGCAGCCGTACTAGGTGCCGCAGCTCGTCTGCGTCCTATCTTGATGACATCACTGGCCATGATTGTCGGTTTGATTCCGTTGATGATGGCATCCGGTGCAGGTGCTAATGGTAACCGTACATTGGGTACCTCTGCTATCGGTGGTATGTTAATCGGTATGATCCTTCAGATCTTTATTGTACCGGCTCTGTTCGTTGCATTCCAATATCTGCAAGAAAAGATTAAACCGATGGAATGGACTGATGTGGATAACTCTGATGCAGAACCTGAAATTGAGCAATACACGAAGTAAATTAAGAATGAAGAATGGCGATGAGGAGCCGGAGCATTTGACCTCCGGTCTTCCCTGCACCATTCTTCATTCTTCATTTTTTTACCCTATCTT
>ENA-UAGS01000384-UAGS01000384.1-human-gut-metagenome-genome-assembly--contig:-NODE-384-length-7407-cov-7.861534_pt1 | contig 7407 bp, 6 predicted proteins | sample MGYA00243409_ERZ654340 | MGnify/ENA primary metagenome ERZ654340 (study PRJEB26926, sample SAMN06165097) | human gut metagenome | biome: ENVO:00009003; feature: ENVO:2100002; material: ENVO:00002003...
GGCTCGGAGATGTGTATAAGAGACAGCGCCTATTCCGCGCATACCGCTTTTTTGTTTATTCAATTTACTTCTCCTTTTTATTTTATTTCGCCCTCGACGAAGCCGATGTAAGGCAGATTTCTGAACCTCTGATCATAGTCAAGGCCATAGCCTACCACAAACTTATCAGGAATCACAAAGCCCACGTAGTCTACATTTACATCATCAACCACACGGCGCTCAGGCTTGTCCAAAAGTGTACAGATTGTGAGACTCTTCGGGTTTCTTTTGGCAAGGAGCTTTGAAAGCCTGCTAAGAGTATTTCCCGAATCAATGATGTCTTCTATGATGATGACATTCTCTCCCTCGATAGAATGCTCAAGGTCCTTTTTAATCTTGACATCGCCTGATGACTCTGTGCCTGAGCCATAGCTGGATACCGACATGAAATCCATAGTCATAGGCAAATCAATTCTCTTTGCAAGCTCAGTGGTAAAGAATATTGAGCCCTTGAGTATGCAAATGAGATATACTGACTGTCCCCTGTATTTTTCTGTGATTTGCGCTCCAATCTCTGCGATACGCTTATTGAGCTGCTCCTCTGTCAGGTAAACCGAAATATCATATTTTTTTGAAAAATCCATTTTGTTTTCCTCCGTAAAATGTGATCTTAAGTACTTTTCCTGTCTGTTGTGTGACAAGTGCGCCACAGCCGGATCTGTATCCGATAATGGCATGCACCAGTGATTCATGGGCTATGAGCCACAGCCCCGCTCTCTGCTGTGCAGGAATTTTATCACCTGTAAATACCTGCTTCAGCTTCTTATGATGGCCCTCGTCATCCACAATTATATAGTCACCGGCTTTTCTTGTTCTTATTTCAAAGCCTTTCTTCATCTTATCATAATCAAACCATTTCGTATATGGTTTTTTGGGAATTTCGTCCATTTTACCATTAAAATCTTTTATACAAAGTGTGACATACGAGCCATCTGCCGAAAGCTTTATGTTTTTTTGCGCTCCCGTGGCACTCAGTGCCTCAAGCTCTTTTTGCGTAATGTGAATTTCTTCTTTTTCATCGTCACACCTTTCGGCGAAGAGTATCACATCGCCAAATGATTTTTCTGCAATAATTCCATATGGCAGATTGATTTTTCTGCCCGACTGCTGCCCTGCAAGCTTCACAAGTGCACTGATATGTGTGCTCGTGATGTCCTTGAGCCGCCCTGATGCCAGATGTATACACTCGCGCGCCACTCCGCTTTTTAATGCCGGATGCAGACTCTCAAAGCGACTAATTTCAAGTATCACCCTGCCTTCTTTTTTTGAAACCATGCTGTCACACGCCTCTTTTAGCTGCTGCTCGTAAAAATCATTCATCACCGCAAGCTGTCCTGCGCTCTCATTGATATGCTCTATCGCCCTGTCATTAATCTGCAAAAGCAAAGGAAACACATCATGGCGCAGCTTGTTTCTGGAGTATGCTGTGTCAGCGTTTGTGGCATCGGTGACAAAAGCCTGTCCGTTTTCCTTCAGATATTCCTCTATCTGTGCGCGTGTTGCTGATAAAAGCGGCCTGATATAGGTGACACCGTTCTTCACGGAAACCGGATGCATGCCGGCGAGTCCTTTCGCTCCGCTTCCGCGAAGCATCTGAAAAAGAACTGTCTCCGCGTTGTCCTCCATATGGTGCGCAACTGCAACGACTGCCTGCCTGCTGTTACCCTGCTTTTGGTCTGATGCATCGGCAGTTTCGCAAGGATATCTGCCAGCCTCCTCTTCAAACGCCTCATAGCGCAATATCCTGGCGACTTCCTTTTCAAACGCTTCATAACGCAATATCCTGGCGGCCTCCTCCAGTCCGAGTCCATGACTTTTTGCATATTGCGGTACATCCACGGAATGCACATGACACGGTATGTTAAGCCTCTCGCAGAGATCTGACGCAAACCTCGCATCCTCCCTGCTCTCGGCTCCTCTGATGCCGTGCTCCACATGTACTGCCTCCAACGCAAAATCAAGCTCATCTGCGCACTGTCTTTTTATCTCATTTAACAGCAGCAGAAGGCAGACCGAATCCGCACCGCCCGACAGCGCAACAAGCACCGTGCTATGATTTTTTATCATTTTGTTTTCCAGAATATATTCTTTTGTCCGTCTAATCATTATTTTTCCCAGATTCCTATTGCAACTACCGTCATATCATCCATGGCGTATCCACCTGTGTCAAGCAGCACCCTGTCCAGAATTTCCTGCGCCATCACGCCTGCATTGTCACTTTTGACGCCTGCGATGATATCCATAAGCTTCCCCTGTCTGTCCTTTACATGCAGATATTCTAGCACACCATCCGTCACCATGACAAGGAAATCGCCACTTTGAAGTGTATTTTTTGAATGTTTGCTCTCCTGCCAGACATCGACCCCCGCCGGGAGTGATTCATTTTCTATAACACTTACTTGTTTCCCCGATTTGATAAATGACGGTGCAGCGCCTGTTTTGGTAAGCTCAAGCTCACCTGTGTACATATCTATTGTGGCAAAATCAACCGTGGAATAGGACTCCTCACCCGCCGATATGACCATGGCAGAGTTCATCAGCTTTAGGGCACTTTCCCTGCTAAAGCCGGCCTCCAAAAGCTTTTCAAGCAAATCCACCACCAGCGTGCTCTCGGCCTGCGCCTGCTTGCCCGAGCCCATGCCATCGGATACACATACATGATACATGCCATCATCCAGCTGAAACATGCTGCAGCTGTCGCCATTTGCCTGAGAGCCGGTCTTCTTTTTGGTCGCCACCCCCGAAAGTGCATAGAACTGATTCTCCTCGTAAAGCACAATAGATGTCCTCTCATCGGATATTATTGAAACTGTCCCATGTGCCTGCCTGAGCTTCACTCCCATGGCACGTGAAACCGCCTGCACATACTTTGAAATTTCAATCCCACCATCTATCTTGGTGCAGACATCTGCCTTTATACATACCTGCTGCCTTGCGTTCTCATAAATATGGGCATTTTCCACCTGTATACCAGCCTCTTTTGTATATACATAAACTCTTGAAAGACGCAGCCTTCTTTTTTTATCAATACATTTTTCAGCCCTGCACCAGCCCTCCATGAGCTCTGCCATAGCGTCAAGCTGTGTGGCTATGACGCGTCTGTTTTCCGTGAGACGCCTGTACCAGGCTTCATTTAGCTCAATACGGGCAAATGCCTCTGTGGCGGCTTCCACCATGCGCGTATAGTGCGGGCAGCCATCCACATATCTGTTTTGCACAATTTCCTCTGTTTTCATACGTTTGCGCACTGCATCAGCAAGCATTTTTATACTGTCGGAAATCGAAGTCCCGCTTGTCCAGCACACACTGCAACCCTCACAGCATGCACAAAGTCTCCCTGTCACCTCAAGCTGTATTTTCTCACTCTCATCAGGGATTTTATCTGCCGTACATTTTACAGCCATGACGTTTGCAGTCGAAATAATGCCTGAAAGTCCTGAAACTGCTGTGGCAAATGCCTCCTCCCTGTCGGGCAGGAGTCCTGCTATGACCGGGTTTTCATTGTGCTCAAGAGCCCTTAAATATTCGCATGCTCTGCAAAGCACAAAGGCCATCGAAAACACAACAAGGCTCTCTGCTACCGACAACACTATCTCATCCGTATACGGCTTTCCCAGAAATGTTACCGACAGATTCATCACCGCCGTGGCACAAGCTGCTACAACGGCTGTTGTCAGACATCCGTTTTTACTGCTTTTTCTCACAAATAGCCTTTCCCCAAAGTAAATCACCGCAATAATAAAGAGATACTTACATATCGACGGTATCGATATAAAGTATCCCATTCCAATAATTAATCCTATGTAAAAAATAATCGTATGCCCACTGCTCAGACAATAAACTCCATACACTGCAGGTATCAGCGGATAACAATCCATCACACACACCAGTGTGGATGCAAATGCCATAAGCCCCCACACAGCCTTTTTTAAATTTGCAATCCTCATCTTTTTGCCTCCATCTTTTTTCAACGATTATATGTGGTCAAAAATGAAGGTTTTGACGAAAAAGCGCAACTATATCTTCAAAAATTATTTGTCCTTTTCCTTGAAGATTATTTCATTGTCATACGCAAGCCCCAGCTTGCTCTTTGCTATATCCTCTATGTACTGGTCACTCTGCATATACTGCTGCATGCTTTCTATCTCATCAGCACGCTCCGATTCTTTAGTATACTGCTTCTCAAGCTCCGCTTTTTGTGCGGCATATGTAGATTCCTTCTGCTTTAGCTGCACAACCTGGACTACCATAACCACAAGAAATGCTATAACTATGATGGAAACACTTAAAGTTCCGCCCCTTCTCTTTGCACGACGTTTACTCATTATTCCTTGTATGATAATTAGGAAGTTAATTATCACATATTTCCTTTCTTTTAATATCGTGGTTCAATACAATTCAGATACTATGGACTTTTGATTTGTTTTCTGTAGCTTGACTACTCAACTGGAGTGTATTGCCACTACCTTTATCTGAATTGTTTATTAGCTGGATGTTGCCGGAGTGTTTTTCACTCAGAGTACTTATTTCTATCAAGTCTACGATGATAATCGTTGGTGGACATCATGGTATCAGACTTTAGGAAAGGGAGGTACAACCTCATGAAAATTTACGTAGGCATTGATATTGCCAAACTTAATCATTTCGCCGCTGCGATTTCTTCCGACGGTGAAATAATCATTGAGCCGTTCAAATTCACAAATGACGCTGATGGCTTCCAACTGCTGGTCTCTAAACTCGAATCATTCGATAAGAACAGCCTCATCATCGGTCTTGAGTCAACGGCACACTACGGTGACAACCTTGTTCGATACCTTGTTACTGAGCTTTACCAAGTGTGTGTGTTGAACCCCATCAAAACCTGTCAAATGCGAAAAAATAACGTTCGCAAAACTAAGACAGATAAGGTCGACACTTACGTGATTGCTAAAACTCTTATGATGCAGGACAACCTCAGATTCGTCAGCTTCTTCGATCTCGATATGATGGATCTTAAGGCATTGGGACGTTTCCGTCAGAAAACCATAAAGCAACGTACCCGATTGAAAATTCAACTGACAACCTATGTTGATCAGGTCTTTCCGGAGATTCAATACTTTTTCAAATCCGGTCTGCATCAACACGCTGTCTATGCTTTATTAAAAGAAGCACCTTCTCCAAAAGAGATTGCTTCCATGCATATGACTCATCTGGCAAATCTGCTCAAAGTGAACTCACACGGACACTTTACCAAAGAACAGGCCAAAGAATTAAGAGTTCTCGCACAGAAGTCTGTCGGTGCTAACGACAGCGCTATATCTATTCAGATAACTCAAACCATTCAACAAATCGAGTTACTGGATAGCCAATTAGAAAAGATTGAAGCTGAGATGACGGATATCATGAAATTCAACGATTCTGTCATCATGACCATTCCTGGTATCGGTTATATCAATGGTGGAATGATTCTTGGTGAAATAGGTGATATTCACCGTTTCTCCAATCCAAACAAGCTGCTTGCTTTTGCTGGTCTGGATCCTTCTGTTTATCAGTCTGGTAACTTTCAGGCTAAGACAACAAGGATGTCCAAACGTGGCTCTCGTGTTTTACGATATGCCCTTGTAAATGCAGCTTGGAACGTTGTCAGAAACAACGCAACCTTCAAGGCTTATTATGATGCCAAGAGGGCTGAAGGCCGGTCTCATTACAATGCACTTGGGCATTGTTCCGGCAAACTTGTCAGAGTCATCTGGAAGATGCTCACCGACAATGTCGAATTTAACCTCAAATAAGAGGTCTGTATACCAATATCGATAGATTTTGAAAAAGCACCCTAAGGGAGCTCTATTAAAGTTACCCTTTTTTACCACCGATATGAAAAAGAAATTTTTTACTAATTTATGGTTGACTTTTCATAGCTGGTCTCCATTTGAATAAATTAATAAGCCAATTTATATATACAACAAGGACATATCCTTTTGAATTTGATATGTCCTATTAATACTACAATATCTACTATATTTTTTAAAAATCACTACAGCTTAAAACGGTATCCAACACCCCAAATAGTCTCAATATACTGTGGCTTTGCAGTGTTCATCTCGATTTTCTCACGAATCTTCTTGATATGTACAGTGACTGTCGCGATATCTCCGACCGAATCCATATTCCAGATTTCCTTGAAGAGCTCCTCCTTGGTAAATACATGGTTTGGATTCTCAGCAAGGAATGTGAGCAGGTCAAATTCCTTTGTGGTAAACTGCTTTTCCTCTCCGTTTACCCAAACACGGCGGGCTGTTTTGTCAATCTTGATGCCACGAATCTCAACGATATCATTTTCAGGTGTAGCGCTTCCGATCAGGCGCTCATATCTGGCCAGATGAGCCTTTACCCTGGCAACAAGCTCTGATGGTGAAAACGGCTTTGTGACATAATCATCTGCACCGAGTCCGAGTCCTCTTATCTTGTCGATATCATCCTTCTTGGCTGAAACCATGAGTATCGGTGTATTCTTTTTCTCACGAATCCGCTTACAAATCTCAAAGCCATCAATGCCCGGCAGCATAAGATCCAAAATAAACAAATCAAAATCCTCCGCCAAAGCCCTTGCGAGACCGCTTGTGCCATCATTCTCCACCTCTACCTCAAAGCCGCTCAGCTCCAGGTAATCCTTCTCAAGATCAGCAATTGCAACCTCGTCCTCTACTATCAAAATTCTGCTCATATCCGTTCCTCCTGAAAATTTATTCGTTATCGTCTGCCTATAGATATGTTTATAGTTACATTTAAAATTTTATTATTCGCGTATCACCTATACCTTCGATATGTTACCTAATAATCTCAGGTTATTATAAATCATTATAATCATCATTTGATTAATCTCTTACAACTAAACCATATATAAAAAAGCCATGGAAACCGACTCAATGTCAGTCCCATGACTTAATTATATCATATATCCGATAACTTCTGTCTAAATTTTCTCTAAATTCTTTCTAATATAATATAGGACTTTGTTTAGAGATATTTCTTAAGGTCCTCAACCTTATCAAGTGCCTCCCAAGGCAGCTTGATATCTGTACGTCCGAAGTGTCCGTATGCTGCTGTCTGGCGGTAGATAGGTCTTCTGAGATCAAGCATCTTGATGATTCCGGCCGGACGAAGGTCGAAATTCTCTCTTACGATTTCAACGATTCTGTCATCTGCAAGCTTTCCTGTGCCGAATGTATCAACCATGATAGATGTTGGCTGTGCAACACCGATAGCATATGAAAGCTGAATCTCACACCTGTCAGCAAATCCTGCTGCTACAAGGTTCTTTGCTACGTAACGTGCTGCATAGGCTGCTGAACGGTCTACCTTCTGTCTCTTATACACATCTCCGAGCCC
>ENA-UAGS01000385-UAGS01000385.1-human-gut-metagenome-genome-assembly--contig:-NODE-385-length-7390-cov-6.212815_pt1 | contig 7390 bp, 7 predicted proteins | sample MGYA00243409_ERZ654340 | MGnify/ENA primary metagenome ERZ654340 (study PRJEB26926, sample SAMN06165097) | human gut metagenome | biome: ENVO:00009003; feature: ENVO:2100002; material: ENVO:00002003...
TGGAGAACGCCCCGTTATGGACTTCAAGTATGACATCTTGAAGCACCCGAATGTGAAGCTGACGGCTGACGGAGGGCAACCGCCGTATATCCACGGAGAGCCTACGCAGGCTGTCGCAACCTTTGTGTTTGACGGTGATATTCCAGATAACGCCGTGAGCGTGAAAGCTGTCAGCACTTCCTATGAGCTTCTGTCCGATGAGGACTTGGAAGAAATATTCAATTTATAAGGAGGATTTACCCTATGAAACTTTTTAAGAAGAACGAGAACAAGAAAACCACGAAGCTGCCGATGACTGGAAAGGTTAAGAAAGGCTTCCGCTATTACTGTATGGCTGTTATGGCAATGACCTTTGTGCTTGGTACTTCCGTAACCGCCTTTGCTGCCAATGACCCCATTCAGGTAGTCAACAATCTGTCCGATTTCATTTTCGGTCTGGTGAGGGCTGTTGGTATGATTATGCTCGGCTTTGGTATCGTGCAGATTGGTCTTTCCCTCAAATCCCATGACCCGTCCCAGAGAGCTAACGGATTTTTGACCCTTGCAGGCGGCGTTGTCATTACCTTCGCAAAAGAAATCTTGACTCTTATCACAGGCTAAGATAACAGACTGACACAAAAAGATAACGGGAGCAGATCCGCCGAGTGCGGAACTGCTCCCGTTATCTAATATCATCAAGGAGGTGGTCAAATGTCTGATAACTGGGTGGTACAGAATTTAGAGAACGCCCTAAACACTTGGAATGAGAAATTAGCCGAGATATGGCAGCTCATTACCCAATCCCCAGAGAACTTTAAGGGAGGCACGATATGGAATGTCATCGTGGATATTCACGGTGCGGTGCAGGCTATTGGACTTGCCCTGCTCGTGCTGTTCTTTGTTGTGGGTGTGATGCGTACCTGCGGAAATTTTGCAGAAGTCAAGAGACCAGAGCAGGCGTTGAAGCTGTTTATCCGCTTTGCCATTGCCAAAGGTGCAGTGACCTATGGATTAGAACTGATGATGGCACTGTTTAAGATTGTGCAGGGTATGATTTCCACGATTATGAATGCCGCAGGATTTGGCTCGGCACAGCAGACGGTGTTGCCGCAGGAAATCGTGACAGCCGTTGAAGATTGCGGATTTTTTGAGAGTATCCCGCTATGGGCGGTCACGCTGATAGGCGGACTGTTTATTACGGTGCTGTCATTCATAATGATTATGTCGGTGTACGGCAGGTTTTTCAAGCTGTATATCTATACTGCCATAGCACCCGTACCCCTTTCCGCTTTTGCGGGAGAGCCGAGCCAAAGCGTCGGCAAGAGCTTCATTAAGAGCTATGCCGCTGTATGCCTTGAAGGTGCGGTTATCGTGCTTGCCTGCATTATCTTTTCCCTATTTGCTTCTTCTCCGCCTGTGGTCAATCCCGATGCGGCGGCGGTTACAATGGTATGGAGCTATATCGGGGAACTTGTGTTCAATATGCTCGTCCTTGTCGGTGCGGTCAAAATGGCAGACCGTGTTGTAAGAGAAATGATGGGCTTGTAAGGGAGGTGCTATGATTGGAAGTAAAGATAAATAAGGAAATCCGTAATTATACGGAGAGTATGTTTTTTGGACTGTCACTCAGACAGTTCATTTTTTCTGTCCTTGCCTGCGGCGTGGCGATGGGTTTGTATTTTCTTCTCCGTCCACGGTTTGGAACGGAAACCCTCAGTTGGGTTTGTATCTTAGGTGCATTCCCCTTTGCGGCTATGGGCTTTATCAAATACAACGGTATGACCGCAGAGCAGTTTGTCTGGGCGTGGCTTAAATCAGAATTTCTGATGCCGAAAAAGCTGATGTTCCTGCCAGATAATCTTTATTATGAAACGGTGAAGCCAACCATTGAAGCCTATGAAAAAGGGTTGACGACAGTACGGAAAAAGCAGAAAGGCAGGACACCAAAACCAAAGAAATCGAAAAAGAAAAAAGCGAAATGCAGCAAGGAGGTAAACAATGCTGAGAACTCTTAAAAATCTGTTCAAGCAGGACAGGGAAAAGTTTGTTGTGCCGAAGTCGGTACAAAATGTTATCCCGATTAAGACAATCTGGGAGGACGGCATATTTCTTGTAGGCAGGAACAAGTACGCAAAGACCTTTAAGTTTGAGGATATAAACTATGCCGTGGCAAGCCGTGAGGATAAGGAAGCAATGTTCCTTGAATACTCGGAGCTTCTTAATTCCCTTGACAGCGGTGCGACCACGAAAATCACTATCAACAACCGTCGCTTGAACAAAGCTGATTTTGAACAGACTATTTTAATCCCAATGGCTGATGACGGTCTGGATAAGTACCGCAAGGAATACAACAAAATGCTTCTGGATAAGGCGACAGGGGCTAATTCCATCGTACAGGATAAGTATGTAACCGTATCTGTCTGCAAGAAGAATATCGAGGAAGCCCGAAACTACTTTGCCCGTGTGGGTGCTGACCTTATCGCCCACTTTAACCGTCTGGGGTCGAAGTGTGTGGAACTGGACGCAGGCGACAAGCTGCGTATCTTCCACGACTTCTACCGTACAGGAGAAGAAACAGCGTTCCACTTCGATATTACCCAGACGATGCGGAAAGGTCACGATTTCAAGGATTTTATCTGCCCTGATACCTTTGAATTTGAGAGCGACTGCTTCAGAATGGGGGACAGATATGGGCGTGTGATTTTTCTCAGAGAGTATGCGGCATATATCAAGGACAGTATGGTGGCGGAGCTTTGTGAGTTGAACAGGAATATGATGCTGTCCGTTGACATTATCCCCGTTCCCACAGATGAAGCCGTGCAGGAGGTGGAAAACCGTCTGCTTGGTGTGGAAACTAACATTACGAATTGGCAGAGGAAGCAGAACCAGAACAACAATTTTTCAGCCGTTATCCCCTATGATTTGGAACAGCAGCGAAAGGAAAGTAAGGAATTTCTGGACGATTTGACAACCCGTGACCAGAGAATGATGTTTGCCGTGCTGACGATGGTGCATACGGCTGACACCAAAGAGCAGCTCGACAATGATACAGAAGCTCTCTTGACTACCGCAAGAAAGCACTTGTGCCAGTTTGCGGTGCTGAAATATCAACAGATGGACGGATTAAATACAGCTCTGCCATTTGGTGTACGGAAGATAGATGCCCTGCGTACCCTCACAACAGAGAGCCTTGCAGTGTTTATACCGTTCCGTGTGCAGGAAATTTACCACGAAAACGGTGTGTATTACGGTCAGAATGTTATCAGCAAAAATATGATTATCGCCAACCGCAGGCAGCTCCTTAACGGCAATTCCTTTATTCTCGGTGTGTCAGGTGCAGGAAAATCTTTTACCGCAAAGGAAGAAATGACGAATATCATTCTGACCGACCCTAATGCCGATATAATCATCATTGACCCAGAGCGTGAATATTCCCCGCTTGTTAAAGCAATGCAGGGAGAGGTTATTCATATCTCTGCGACAAGTGAAAATCACATCAATGCTATGGATATGAACTCCGATTACGGTGACGGTGCAAACCCTGTCATTCTGAAATCGGAGTTTATTTTATCCCTTTGCGAACAGCTCATCGGCGGCACGAACTTGGGAGCAAAGCAGAAATCCATTATTGACCGATGTACGGCAAGCGTGTACCGCTACTATCAGCAGGGCAACTATATGGGAACGCCGCCAACCTTGCAGGACTTCCGTGAGGAACTTCTTAAACAGAACGAACCAGAAGCACAGGAAATCGCCCTTGCTATCGAATTATTTACAGATGGCTCTCTCAACACCTTTGCCAAGCATACCAATGTGGATACCCACAGCCGCCTTATCTGCTATGACATTCTGGATTTGGGTAAGCAGTTACAGCCTATCGGTATGCTTGTGGTGCTTGACAGTATCTTAAACCGTATCACGCAGAACAGAGCCAAAGGCAGAAATACCTTTATTTTCATTGATGAAATCTATTTGCTCTTTCAGCACGAATACTCTGCAAACTTCCTCTTTACCCTCTGGAAGCGTGTGCGTAAATACGGTGCGTACTGTACGGGTATTACGCAGAATGTAGACGACCTTTTGCAGAGCCATACGGCAAGGACGATGCTTGCTAACAGCGAATTTATCATTATGCTTAACCAAGCATCTACGGACAGACTTGAGCTTGCCAAGCTCCTTAATATCTCCGACCTTCAGATGAGTTATATCACGAATGTCGGTGCAGGACAGGGATTACTCAAAGTTGGCAGCTCCCTTGTGCCGTTTGTAAACAAGTTCCCACGCAATACCGAGCTTTACAAGTTGATGACGACCAAGTTCGGTGAGGTCTAAGAAAGGAGGTCTTTTATGGCTGATATTAAATTCCGTGATACGGCTCACCGTGATTTCTTTCTGGAAAATATGATGAAATGCAGAGTGAACGACTGTTATCACAGGGCATTTTTCTATGTGATGGGTATCGCTTCGGAAACGAGGGCGAACATCAACCAGATGTTCAATTTCAAGGAGGACTGCATCGAGCCAGAGGGTATGCACGGCGGCTGGCAGACAAGCGGAACAGTCAAGGTCTGCCATCTTGCTTTTAACCTTTGGAACGGGTATGCAGAGGAAGGGCGGGAACGGTATTTCACGCCAGAGGAGTTGTTTTGCTGTGAGTTTGCTCCCTACTTTATGGAGGGTATCAAGGTCAGATACCCCGAATATTGCAGGGAGCTTCCTGCTCCCAGAAAACAGACGGAAATTTCAAGATAAGAAAGGAAAAGCCTATGAAGAATTATAAATCTATTATCTGTGTTGTAGCCGCCGTGTGCCTGTTAGGTACGGCGGCTTTTTGCGGCTTCCGCATTTATCATTACTATGCAGAGGTGGACGAGCAGACGGAAGCCTTTGAGGAGATTGCCGAGATGGTAGAGCAGGCTCCCACGGATGAAACCGTGCCAGACGATGCCCCTGTCAGCGAGGGGGAAGATGTGCTTGCCAAGTATCAGGAATTGTATTTACAGAATGAGGATATGGTCGGTTGGATTTCCATTGCCGGCACGACAATCAATTATCCTGTGATGCAGAGTAGGAACAATCCGAATTTCTATCTGAAGCACAATTTTGAAAAAGAGTACAGCGACTTAGGTACGCCTTATGTGCAGGAGAATGGTGATATTGTCGAAAGTGAAAATTTGGTTATCTACGGTCATCACATCAAGGGTGGCAAGATGTTTGGAGCGTTGGAGGATTACAAGTCCAAGAACTTCTATGAGGAACACAAGACTATTCAGTTTGATACCCTCACAGAGCAGGCAGAGTATGAAATCGTCGCTGTGTTTAAGACTGTGGCGTACAGTTCTGAGGGATTCCGATACTACGACTTTGTTGATGCGGAGAATGAGGAAGATTTTAATTCCTATGTCGGGAAGTGCAAGGAGCTTGCTTTGTATGATACAGGTGTGACCGCTGAATACGGCGACAGGCTCATTACCCTTTCCACCTGCGAATACTCCGCACGGAACGGCAGGCTCGTTGTAGTGGCAAAAATGGTCGGCTGATTTGAACGCAAATTCTCTGGGAAAGGAGGTTTTCTATGGCTGATATAAAAACCAGAGATGCGGTCAAAGGCACAATAAAGACCATAGATAAAGCCGCCATAGCCAGTGAGCGTATGAAGTCTGCCTATGTGGGGATAAAGGGCAAGGCGGAACAGGGATATTACGCTGATGAAAACTCTGCCACTGAATATGCTGCGGATAGGATTTCTTGTGCAGCAGACCGTGTAAAAGACGAAGTTATCCATCAGTTCAATAAGCGGGGGCAAAAGGCAGTCAAGACAACGCAGGAGAATATCGGTAAGGCAAAAGATAAAATAACCGATTTCAAGCAAAGTCGGGCTGTCAAAGCCGCAGAACAGGAAGCAGCACAGAATATGTCAGAACAACACGGCTTGCAGATCCGTCACGGGGCTGCAAGCCGTTCCTCTGCCCCCGATGTTTCCCAGACAGCAAAATCGCAGTTGATAAAGACCCGACAGCAGGGGCGAAAAATGATTAAGACCACAGCCCGAAATGCAGAAAAAGCGGTGAAATCAACTGCTAAGGGAACGGTCAAGACTACCGAAAAGGGAATTAAAACCGCACAGGCAACTTCTAAGGCGGCAATCAAAACGACGGAAACCTCGGTAAAAACGGCACAGGCAGTGGCAAAGGCGTCTGCGAAAACTGCTCAAAAGGCAGCACAGGCGGCAAAAGCCACCGCAAAGGCAACCGCTGAAGCAACAAAAGCTACGGTCAGAGCCACCATAGCTGCGGTCAAGGCGATTATTGCAGGAACAAAAGCTCTGATTTCCGCTTTAATTGCAGGTGGTTGGATTGCAGTTGTGATTATTCTCATTGTTGTCCTGCTCGGCTGTGCTGTTTCCCTGTTTGGTGGCGGAAGCGGGAGCAACGCCTATACGCCTGTCAGTGCGGAGGTGGAAGCCTACACGCCGCTGATACAGAAGTATGCGAAGCAGTACGGCATCCCCGAATATGTGGAGCTTATCAAGGCGGTGATGATGCAGGAAAGCGGCGGGCGTGGGCTTGACCCCATGCAGGCGGCGGAGGGTAGCTTTAACACAAGGTATCCCCACGAGCCGAACGGGATACAAGACCCAGAATATTCGATTGAGTGCGGTGTACAGGAATTAAAGGCTGCCCTTATCTCTGCCGAGGTAGAAAACCCGATTGATATGGAGCATATCAAACTTGCCTTGCAGGGTTACAATTTCGGCAACGGCTATATCTCGTGGGCTAAGACCAACTATGGCGGCTATTCCTATGCCAATGCGGTAGAGTTCTCCACCATGCAGGCGGCACGGTTAGGTTGGGACAGCTATGGCGACACGCAATATCCCGCCCATGTGCTGCTGTATTATCCATACGGGAGGGCGTTCACAAGCGGCGGTAACCAGGCGATTGTGGAGGTCGCTTTGACACAGCTCGGAAATGAGGGCGGTCAGCCTTATTGGAGTTGGTATGGCTTTGATGGGCGTGTGGAATGGTGTGCCTGCTTCGTATCGTGGTGTGCCGACCAGTGTAGTTATATCGAAAGCGGGATTATCCCAAAATTCGCAGGCTGCGTGGACGGTGCAAATTGGTTTAAGGGTAACGGACAATGGAAAGACCGAAGCTATGAGCCGTCGACAGGCGATATTATCTTTTTTGATTGGGAAGGCGACGGAGAAACCGACCATGTAGGCATTGTGGAGAAATGCGAAAACGGTGTCGTTTACACCGTGGAGGGGAATTCTGGCGACGCTTGCAGACAAAAGCAATATACGGTTGGAAGCAGCTCCATCTATGGCTACGGCGTTCCTGCCTATTAAGAATGGGCAAAAGAAAAACCAGAGGTTTATTCCTCTGGCTCTTTTGCCTTACATAGTCCG
>ENA-UAGS01000416-UAGS01000416.1-human-gut-metagenome-genome-assembly--contig:-NODE-416-length-7167-cov-4.325647_pt1 | contig 7167 bp, 5 predicted proteins | sample MGYA00243409_ERZ654340 | MGnify/ENA primary metagenome ERZ654340 (study PRJEB26926, sample SAMN06165097) | human gut metagenome | biome: ENVO:00009003; feature: ENVO:2100002; material: ENVO:00002003...
ACGAGATGCTCAGGAGTCTCGTGGGCTCGGAGATGTGTATAAGAGACAGACAAAGGATATGGCATTCGTTGGGCAGGCTGGAAGACAATCTCCAAGACCATCACAATAATCGTCACGCATAAGCTTTGCTTTGCCGTTCACCATGCCTATTGCACCTTCGTGGCAGGCTTTTGCACAAGCACCACAGCCGTTGCACTTTTCTTCGTCTATTTGTATTACTCGTCTTATCATATGGTTACCTCCGTATTTTTATTGATATCTTTCGTTTCGGCATAAAGCTCTTGACTTTATGCTATGATTATAATATAATCTTATCGCAAAGTCTGTTGTAATTACAACAAAAGCATAAAATTATTTCGTAAAAATGAGGAAGATAAAATGGATAATAAATACATCAAAATAATAAAAGATACTCCCCTTTTCCAGGGCATGAGCGACGAGGAGATAGCTCAGTTTCTCAGACCTGACGGCAGTGGCATAAAAAGCTTTCGCAAGGAAAGCTATATTTTTCACGCAGGAGACAAGACCGCTTATTTCGGCATACTTCTGGAGGGCAAGGCACTTATCGAACGTAACGAGCTTTGGGGTGGCAGGAGCATAATAGCTTCTTTAGAGGCAGGACAGCTTTTCGGAGAGGTCTATGCCTGCACAGGTGAACCGCTTGGGGTGAGCGTATGTGCAAAGGAGCAATGCACAGTGCTGTTTTTATCCCCTGAGTCTATTATAAAGGAAAGTTCGACGCTGACGGCTAGGCTTCTAAAGATAACGGCTATGAAAAATCTCAGGCTCAACGAAAAGATACAAGTGATAACACCAAGGACTATAAGAGAGCGTGTTATGGTTTATCTTTCTTCGCTTGCAAAGAAAAGCGGATCGCACATTGTCACGACGAATTTCGACCGTCAACAGCTTGCAGATTTTCTCTGCGTTGACCGCAGTGCGCTGTCAACAGAGCTTGGAAAAATGCACCGTGAGGGGCTGATAGATCTAAATGGTCGGGAGTTTATACTGCCTGAAAACTGCTCTCGCGGAACGTGATTTGTTAATTTATATGTAAATAATAAGTCATTTAACCATATTCATTTTTTCCGCTCTTTTTAAAGAAAAATTGCATATTTTATATTGACACAACCTGCTTTGTGTTGTATAATATATATAGTGCCGCCGTGGCAGTTCATAATTACTTAAACGTTTATTGCGGAAATGTATTTATTTACAAATAGTCACGGTATTGGGAAATTGATTGAAAGGATTGATTGCTTTGGCAAAGAAGAATGAAAGCATAAGCGACAAGATCGTTCGTTTGTATAAGGAGGGCTACTCCATTCCTGAGATAGCAAAAGAAATGGAGATGCCTAAGGATAATGTTCCGAGAATACTTGAAAAGCACTTCCCTGACTATGCAAGCTTTGAACAGCCTGTAAGAGAGGGTGCTGATGAAAACGGCAACGGAAAGAAGAGCGTTTTCAATATGTCTGTAAGCGAACTTTTCGGAAAGAAGAACAAAAAGCAGGAGAATGTTGAGCCTGCAAAGATAACTGTAAATCTGGCTATGGACGATGACGGATTTGTTGATCACAGTGTTGCGGCTATCGCCTCAATGCTTCAGAAAGGCAGAAGCGTAAATGATATCGCAGGATTCTTTAATAAAGATCCTGAGGATATCAAGGCTGTTCAGGGCTGCATGGACGAGCATTTCAAAAGAATGAATACATACAAGGGTCCAAAGGTCGAGCCTGCGTCTGAGCCTAAGGAAGAGCCTGCTCAGAACATAACTGATCCGCTGGCGGCAAGCCTTGCAAGCGGCATTGCAAAGAGAAAGAGCAATATGTATGCAACAGGTATCGAAACACCTGCAAAGGCTGAACCTGCTTCCGCTCCTGTTCCTCCTGAGGACAATAGCGTTCACCTTGTTACTCCTGAGGCTCTCAAAGAGGCTGAGGAAAAAGCTAAGGCAGAGGAAAATGCAAAGGCTGAAGCTGCTGTGGCTGAGGAAGTTCCTACAATGGACGAGGTTGAGATGCCGTCAATCGAGCCTATAAGCCTTGATGACACAATGGTGGTTTCACCTGCCCCTGAGTCTACTATGCCGTCTATAGAAGACGAGATAGCTGAAAAGAAAGCTGCGGAAGCTGAAAATACAAATAATAATGAGGAGGGCGAGAATATGGGTATGAGTCCAATGGAAAAAATGCGTATGTTTGCGCAGGAGCAGATCGAGCTGAACAACAAGAAGATCGACGAGCTTAAGGCAAGCATTGCTGAAACTGAGGCAAAGTCTTTGGATCTTGGTAAGCAGGCAAGCGATATCTACGAGGAGATCGTTAAGCTTCAGGAAAAGGCTAAGGCACTCAACGCTGAGAAGGAGCAGGTTGATATTCAGATCAGTCAGGTAAACGCTGAGATCGAAGGCATCAGAAAAGAAAACAACGAATTCAAGAGCTATATGTAATAGCATCTTATTCAAATCATATAAGGCAGGAGGCTTCGGTTTCCTGCCTTTTTTATTTGCGAGGAATGAAGTGGAAAATAGCACAGATGATAAACGAAAGAAGCAGTACGTCGCATTTCTGCCAAGCAGAAATTGCGCCGCTCCCCTACAGGTGGTGGCAGGCTGATGTTTTTTGATTAAAGTCAAACTTTTTTACCTGAAAGTATTGAAAAATAACGGCAAATATGGTACAATGCTTTTATAAACCTTGAAAGGATATTTTATATGAGCAATATACTTATTCTGGCATTCCTGTTCTTTGCAGGGTGTCTGATAGGCTGGGGGATAGAAGTTATTTTCAGACGATTTGAGCCTAACAACAAAGCAAGAAAATGGATAAACCCCGGCTTTCTTATTGGTCCTTATCTGCCTTTATACGGCTTCGGACTTTGCACCCTTTATCTGCTGGCAGGACTTGAAAAATTTATACACACTGACAACACGGCTTTGCAGAAGTTTATACTTTTTTTGCTTATGGCTATTGCAATGACAGTGATAGAGCTTATTGCAGGCGAGATATTCATTGTGAAAATGCATGTCAAGCTGTGGGACTACACTGGAAACAAATTCAACTATAAAGGCATAATATGTCCGTTGTATTCGCTCATATGGGCAGCATTGGGCGCGGTCTATTATTTCTTTATACACCCATACATTCTTGACGCACTCAACTGGCTTGCGAATAATTTGGCGTTCTCGTTCTTTATTGGATTTTTCTATGGTGTTTTTGCTATCGACCTATTCTATTCCCTGAAGCTGGCAGAGAAGATAAAAACGTTTGCGGAAGAGAACGATATGGTCATCAGATACGAAGAGTTCAAACGGCACATCAGGGAAAGTTCAGAGGAGAGAAAAGAGAAATACAGATTTATGCTTTCCATGGGCTCAGGTGCAAGGCTTGGCGAGCATTTGAGAAAGTATCGTGACAAACAGCGTGAGGAGCAACGTGGACACAGGCTCAATGACTTTATATCAAAAATAAAAAAGTCGGATACATGAAAATTAACAAAATAACCATTGACAAAACATCAGCATGGTGATATACTGATTTCATATGTAAAAAACGTTGACGAAGACAGTAGGCTTTATGCGAAAATCTCAGCGAGCCGCCGACAGTGAGAGGGCGGTATGATTAGCTTTAGGCTGAATATCACTTCCGAGTTGCAGGCTGAAAATCAGTATGATAAGTAAGCTTCGCCGCTTTTCCTGCGTTAAAGGGAACGCATATGTCAGTATGCTGAAAAGGTGGTTTGCGAATGGCTTTACGGCTTTCGTCCTGTTTCAGGGCGGAAGCCTTTTTTATTGCATTTTATCTTTATGCGTAACTGATCGTTTATTACAAAATCAGAAAGGATTGATCTTCGTGTACAAAAAGGTTGACACCAATCTGAACTTCGTTCAGAGAGAAAAAGAAGTGGAAAAGTTCTGGGACGATAACAATATCTTTGAAAAAAGTATTGACAGCCGTAAAAAGGGCGAGTCCTATGTTTTCTATGACGGACCTCCAACGGCTAACGGCAAGCCGCATATCGGTCACGTTCTCACTCGTGCTATCAAGGATATGATACCAAGATACCGTGCTATGAAAGGCTATCAGGTACCTCGTAAGGCTGGCTGGGACACACATGGTCTGCCTGTTGAGCTTGAAGTAGAGAAAATGCTTGGTCTTGACGGCAAGGAGCAGATCGAGGAATACGGTCTTGAGCCGTTTATCAAGAAGTGTAAAGAATCTGTATGGAAATACAAGGGTATGTGGGAGGACTTCTCAGGCACTGTTGGCTTCTGGGCTGACATGGAACACCCTTATGTTACCTATGACAACAACTTTATAGAGTCTGAATGGTGGGCTTTGAAGCAGATATATGAAAAGGGCTTGCTTTACAAGGGCTTCAAGATAGTTCCTTACTGCCCACGCTGCGGCACACCGCTTTCTTCTCACGAAGTTGCTCAGGGCTACAAGACAGTTAAAGAGCGTTCTGCTATCGTTCGTTTCAAGCTTGTTGGCAAGGACGAATACTTTCTTGCATGGACGACAACTCCTTGGACGCTCCCTTCAAACGTTGCCCTTTGCGTAAACCCTGATGAAACTTACTGCAAGGTTGAAGCCGCTGACGGCTACACTTATATTCTTGCCGAAGCGCTTCTTGACACTGTTCTCGGCAAGCTTGCAACTGAGGACAAGCCTGCATACAAGGTGCTTGAAACTTACAAAGGCAAGGATCTTGAATATATTGAATACGAGCCGCTTTATGAGTGCGCAGGCGAAAGTGCAAAGAAGCAGGGCAAAAAGGGTCACTTTGTTACCTGTGACAGCTATGTAACTATGTCAGACGGTACAGGTATCGTTCATATTGCGCCTGCTTTCGGTGAGGACGACTCTAAGGTCGGAAAGAAGTATGATCTGCCTTTCGTTCAGTTCGTTGACGGCAAGGGCGACATGACTGCTGAAACTCCATATGCCGGAATGTTCGTAAAGGACGCTGACCCTGAGGTACTCAAAGACCTTGACAAGTCAGGCAAGCTTTTTGCCGCTCCTAAGTTCGAGCATGATTATCCGCACTGCTGGAGATGCGGCTCACCTCTTATCTACTATGCAAGAGATACTTGGTTCATCAAAATGACAGATGTCAAGGACAGACTTATCGCAAACAATGACACTATCAACTGGATTCCTGAGAGCATTGGTAAGGGACGTTTCGGTGACTGGCTGAAAAACGTTCAGGATTGGGGCATTTCAAGAAACAGATATTGGGGTACTCCGCTGAACATTTGGGAGTGCGAGTGCGGTCACAGACATTCTATCGGCTCTATCGAAGAGCTGAAGTCAATGTCAGACAACTGTCCTGATGATATCGAGCTTCACAGACCATACATCGACAATGTAACTATCAAATGCCCTGAGTGTGGAAAACAGATGCACCGTGTATCAGAGGTAATAGACTGCTGGTTCGACTCAGGCTCGATGCCTTTTGCACAGCACCACTATCCATTTGAGAACAAGGAGCTTTTCGAGTCACAGTTCCCTGCTGACTTCATTTCAGAAGCTGTTGACCAGACAAGAGGTTGGTTCTATTCACTCCTTGCTATCTCAACGCTTATATTTGACAAGGCTCCATACAAGAACGTTATCGTACTTGGTCTTGTTCAGGACGAGAACGGTCAGAAGATGTCAAAGTCAAAGGGCAACGCTGTTGACCCATTCGAGGCACTGGCTAAATACGGCGCAGACGCTATCAGGTGGTATTTCTACACAAACTCTGCTCCATGGCTTCCTAATAAGTTCCATGACAAGGGCGTAACAGAGGGTCAGAGAAAGTTCATGGGCACGCTTTGGAACACATATGCGTTCTATGTGCTTTATGCTGAGATAGACAAATTCGACCCTACAAAGCATGAGATAGAATATGACAAGCTTTCTGTTATGGACAAGTGGCTGCTTTCAAAGATGAACTCTATGATAAAGGCTGCTGACGACAACCTTAACAACTACAGGATACCTGAGGCTGCAAAGGCTATGCAGGAGTTTGTTGATGATCTTTCCAACTGGTATGTAAGAAGAGGCAGAGAGAGATACTGGGCTCAGGGTATGTCACAGGACAAGATAAACGCTTACATGACTCTTTACACTGCTATCATTACGCTCTGCAAGTGTGCAGCACCTATGGTGCCTTTCATCACTGAGGAAATATATCAGAATCTTGTTAGAAGCGTTGACAAGGACGCTCCTGAGAGTATCCACCTTTGCGATTATCCTGTTTGCGACGAAAACATGATAGACGAAAAGCTTGAAGCTGACATGGAAGAGGTTCTGGAGATAGTTGTTCTGGGACGTTCTGCAAGAAACGGTGCGAGCCTTAAAAACCGTCAGCCTTTGAGCGTGATGTACGTTGCAGCAGACCACCCACTTGACAGCTACTATATCGACATCATCAGGGACGAGCTTAACCTCAAGGACGTTCAGTTCTCAAATGATGTATCTGCATATATTGATTATAAGTTCAAGCCACAGCTCAAGACACTTGGACCAAAGTACGGCAAGCAGCTTGGTGAGATAAGAACTCAGCTTTCACAGCTTGACGGACACAAGGCTATGGGCGAACTGAACGAAACTGGCAGCCTGAAACTCACGCTTTCAAGCGGTGAGATAGCACTTGACAAGGATGATGTTCTTATCGAGTCTGAGCAGAAAGAGGGCTTCTACACCCTTTCTGAAAACGGTGTAACTGTAGCTATCAGCACTGTTCTCACTCCTGAGCTTATTGAAGAGGGCTTTGTAAGAGAAGTTATCAGCAAGGTTCAGACAATGAGAAAGGATTCGGGCTTTGAGGTAATGGATCACATCACTGTTTCTGTAAGCGGCAGCGAAAAGGTTATGGCTGTTGTTGACAAGAACAGAGAGGCTATTTCTCATGACGTTCTTGCAGACGATATCGTACTTGGCGAAAATGTCGGCAACGAAAAGGATTGGGACATCAACGGCGAAAAGGTTTCTATCGGCGTAAAGAAGAACTAATTCTGAGATATAAAAAATCAAGCAGGACAGCTTTCAGGCTGTCCTGCCTTTTTTGTTTTGGGTTATAAGCCATGCACAGCTCCCCCCTACATAAAACACAAAAAAATAGGGCTGTAAAAAAACGCGCAATAAAAAAAGACTGCAACCACCCTTAAAAGGGTAG
>ENA-UAGS01000427-UAGS01000427.1-human-gut-metagenome-genome-assembly--contig:-NODE-427-length-7111-cov-4.035006_pt1 | contig 7111 bp, 10 predicted proteins | sample MGYA00243409_ERZ654340 | MGnify/ENA primary metagenome ERZ654340 (study PRJEB26926, sample SAMN06165097) | human gut metagenome | biome: ENVO:00009003; feature: ENVO:2100002; material: ENVO:00002003...
TTATAGCAAACTGTACATATATTGTCAAGTGTTATTTATCTCTTTTTCTTCGTTTTCAAATTCTTCCAAAAGTGCCAGTATCATATTTTTAACAAGGCAACTGTCATATTTTCTGCTTATAACATTAGCTTCATTGACTATCTTCTCCCATTCTTCATCAGTTCTTTTCCTCTTGTCGGCAATGCGGTTGTGCAAATAAAAAGAATTGTATATTTCAGAAAAGGCAGACTTGATTTCCTCATGCGTCATAGTTTTTTTCATAGATACCACCACTAAAACCTTTCCCCCGTCAAGCCGCTAGGACAGCTTTTGTAATCAGCCAAATAAAGGCGTATTAAAATTATGTCTTTCCATAAAATCGTCGCACTCTTTCTGATTAGGGCATTTTTCACATATACAAGCGGATAACCCTCTTTTAAATCTTCGTTGTCATACTGCCACTCGTCGGCATGGGGTGAAACATACAAGAAACTGTAACATAAGCCAAACTCCATATTATTCTTGATAACATGATATACAATATTACCAGTCTCCTTTTCCCAGTCACGCACCATTTTGTTTTCTTCCTCATTAAGCCAATACAACAAGCCGCCGTTTTCGGAAAGATTGATTTTTCCAGTTTCCTTAAACTCCTTAATTACATTCTCATGTAATTTCAAGTTCTTCATTCTCAATAATGCTTCAACTACCTGTGCCTGTGCAATTTCGCTTGTCTGCTGTTCCAAATAACTCATTTTGAAAACCTCACTTTCATAAAATATGTATTTCTCTTTACTCTTATATTATAGCAATTTGTACATATATTGTCAAGTGTTTTTACAAAATCATACCCACAAAAAAACAGTACAAACAATTACTGTCTGTACTGTTTACGCTTTTTATAAACTGTATTTTGCTATATCTTTTTCAACCACAACCTTTAATTTCTTTCCAGTTTCTTTTTCAATCCGTTCTTTAATTCTTCCGATAGCGGGCAATAGTGCCGTATTCCCACTTTCCGCATATTCCTTTGAATAGGCATTAAGTGTATTTAATAACGTCTTAACCATAAGTTTTAGTCCTTTCTGTTTCTATTCGGTAAAGCAGACTTCATTCAGATTAAAGTCTGCATAATAACTCGCTTCATTTTCACACCCTTTAACCGAACAAGTACCCATTGCTCCGTCGCTTGCTCTGTTTCCCAAAATGCCCCTATATTTATTATGGCAATGCGGACACATTTCCGTCCAGTAAGATTGATATTCTTTCGTGTTATCCTCATAATCATCAAACACAATCTGCTTTCCTCTTTTTGACGTATATATCATATTTTTCATGGTTCAACACTCCTTAACGGCTTACGCCACACATAATTGTTCAAGAATTTCAGTCACTTTTCTGTCTTGCTCCGTAAGTTCTTTTCCCTCTGTATTGTCTTTCCAGTCTTGCAACGGACTTTCTTCGTGTAACCATAAATAATATCCCACGACTTCATCTGCATTTACTACTTCATCATAAGTACAAGTAGCAATATCACTCGGATAAACAGTAGAACCATTCTTATTTACCCATTTATCATCATCAGCCTTTATATAACCCATTTCTTCAATTTCTTTGACAGTATCTTGCAATACCTCATTCCACTTTTTTACAGCCAAACCTATGTAATAATTCTTGTCTTTACTAGCCATTTTGAAAACCTCGCTTTCATAAAATATGTACTTTTCTTTACTCTCTTATTGTAGCATAATGTACATATATTGTCAAGTGTTTTGAAAAAGAATATACTCACCGTGATAATGAGAAAACCGCCGCAACTGTGCCGCATAAGCAAAGACTTGTCAAGTTGAAAAGGAAGATTTTTTGTGCCTTTTACAAAAAATACTCTTTTCTGCTTGATAAGGATAGGCTTATGTGATAGTCTCCCCCGCAAGGGGCAAGTCTCAAACGGCTTGCCCCTCTGCCGACTAGGGCGACTAGGGGGAGTTTGAGGGGAACGCTCAAGATTGGTTTAGGGGGTAGGCTTCGCCCGCACCCTTTTTCCAAAGGGGGCGTTGAGAACCTGCGGAGCAAACGCATTTCTCCACCCTCCCTCACCTGTGTCATGTAGGGGGGTGGACGTATTTTGTTAGAAATATCCGACACGTCCTACCGTCGGATAGGCTCTTACAAAATACTGGCGGGGGATAGATGTATGCGCTGTACTCTGCCCTTATAAGCGGTAAAAGGGAAAATCATCAAGGTGAAAAAGCCGCACCCCTCGCAAAACCTCATAAAAGCCCCATAAAGCCACGATACGAATTTAGTGATAAAACATACCACAAAGCAAATAAAAAACGCCTTAACAGCCGTTAAGACGCTCTTATTTTCATCAATTCCCAACTCCGAAATCATATTCTGTCTGAATAGTGTCCTGCGGAACATATAATTTAATTTCTTTTGTAAAGCCCCAACCGTCAACGCTTATTTCAGCGTAAGCGTCACCCGACGTAAGAGTTTCATAAATAACAGTCTGTTCAGCTTTAAACTTAACCAATTTCAAGCCGCCGTCGTCAAGCACTTGGTAGCAAGTATAGTAATCTTGCCCGTCCAACTTACCGCAACCTAACGTAAAACTGCCCTCTAAAACATTCTGATAATTGATACTTCGTAAATCGACAGTAGAAACAGTAACTTCTTCGCCCTGCTTCTTCACGTCCGACAAGCCACGGAAAAAATCATAAACAGCGAAAACTATACAGCCCGCTACAAACAGAACAATAACACCAACCATAATGCTTCCAAACAGTTCCCATGCGCCCGAATTTTTATTTTTCTTTTCATCTTCCATAACAAACCTCTTATTTCTTCTTTGCCCCCGTCTCATAAGGGAAACAGTCATTAGTAACACAATAGTCCATAAAGCCGCGCACAACGATACTCATAGGCAACCCGTATTCTTCACAAGCGGCGGCAAAGTGCTGTCTTGTCTCCGCGTCCATGTGAATACTGATACGGATAAGATTATCGTCGGGATAGTTGCGTGTCCCGTCAAGCGAAAACGGAATTTTCCCGCTCTTTGCAAACTGGCGGGCAAGCAACTTAATCGCCTTTCCTGCCGTAAACCCTTTGCTCTTGCAATAATCGTAAAAATCTTCTTTCAGTTTAGAGTTCACTCTTAAAGAAAAATAATCTGTCATAATAAATTTCCTCGCTTTCCATTCATCTAATTTTGCGCTTTCTCTGTCTGTTCAAAAAAGTCCGTACCCCAAAAACCTTTACCCGCTTCACGGGCGGCAACCTGTAAATTATAAAATTCATCAGCATACTTGCTGTTCGGCTGTACGGTCATAACCTGCGCAAGCCCATTTTCCAGTAGCAAGCGGTTTACCATTGTCTTACCGTCGTCAAGATAAACATAAGCAAGGGTGCGCCCGTATTTATCTTCGGTTTCAACATCATATTCAAGATAAACTTTTGCGCCTGTCAAAAGGTCTGTCGTCCATTCAGACGCTTCCTTGCCCTCTGCTGTATTCTTGTTCTCGTCCTCATGTACGCTTTCGGGTGTATCAACACCGATAAGCCTTACTTTCACTTCTTTATCTTCAATGGAAACAACGATTGTGTCACCGTCAACAACACGGACAACATCATATAAAGGACTAAGGCTTACAGCTTCCGCGCTTTCTGTTTCTTCCGTGGTTTCCGTTGCTTCCTCTGTCTCTGTTTCCGCGGCTCTGCCGCCTGTGATAATGTAGTAGTTTGTAGTGTCATTGAACAGTGTTTTTAACTGTTCATAGCTGTAACCATTTGAATAGTCCGTAGCCGCGTCATAAGTCATTTGCGGCATGGTAAAGAATGTCTCTACTGCAAAGCCATTCTTAATCTGACTGAAAAGGGAATTGTATTCGCTTTCCGTCAAAATATCTCCTGTCCCGTCATTGGAAAATATAAAGCCGTAATAGTTTCTGCTGTAATCATCAGCAACGGCTTTCTGTAACATATATACTCCGTAATAAGACTTCGGATAGCAATATGTCCCATAACTTGTTACCTCATTGGTACTGCCGCCATATCCTGTAAAGCAAAGTGTGTACCAGTCCTTATTGCTTGTCATTCCTGCGTCCAAAACAGTACGGACTTCATCAGTTTCCCCGACAAAACTTTGCATATAATTTGAAATACTGCTTCGGGCTTCCGCTTCCTCTAAATTCGCGTCGGGCGTTTTCTTATCATTGCCCTCATAGATATAAAAGACAATATCAACGCTTGACGGTAAGTTGTATTCGTCGTCGGTTTTCCAAACATAATAGGAAGTGCCGTCCTCTGTTTCCTGCTTTCCATAGCGCAAGCCGTCGGGCAATGTCAATGTTATATCAGTCAATTCAATTTTGCTTCCTGTCTCTGCCACAACCGCGCCGTTTGGAACGGCGTTCACAACTTCTGTTTCCGTGGGTTCTGCGCTTCCAGTTAGGGAAGAACACCCCGAAAAAAGAAGCATTGTAGATAATATCAAAGTAGCGCATAAAGATTTCTTAACCATAAATTTGTCCTCACCGTGATTACGGATAAACCGCTCACTCCTTATTTCTATAATATTATTATAGCATTATGTGTATATGTTGTCAAGTGTTATTTATATAACCCTATAAAACAGGACGGGCTTTCGCCCGCCCCTTTGTTGTGCCTATTCTTCGTACTCCTTAACCTTTGTTTTCATATCTGAAAGAGTAGTGTCAAACACTTCGTTAAGGTCGTATTCTCTTGAAATGTTGTACATTTCATCAACAACAACCGTAAATGTGCTTGCCATGTTGCGTAAGGCTTCCTCGGCTTCCTCTTTGTTCTCAAAGGTGTAAAGGTCGGAAAGACAAGTGTTCAGCTTTTCAAGGTCTTTCAGAATATCCTTTGCTCTTTTCTCGCGCTTTTCCTCGTCGGTCAAAGGTGGCTTTTTCTCTTTAGGCTCTCCGCTCTTTTCTTCGCCGTCCACGTCGTCGCCGCCCTGCTCTGCCGCCTGCTGTGCTTCCCATGCGGCGCGGTCTGCGTCTGCTCTGTCTGCTTCTGCGGCAATCGGGTCAAAATCGTGTCTTACCTCGTCGTTGCGGTCATACTCTTTAGGCTCTCTTGTCTCGCTCGGTTCGGTATTGATTGAACTGTTAAGCGGCAAGCCGCTGTCTCTTGGCAAATCAGCGATTTCAGCCCATGTTTTCTTTCCCTCGCGGTACTTCTCAACAATCATCTTTACTGTGTCACGGGTAAGCGTCACGCCCTTTTTCAAGGCTTCCTGCATGATATTGTAAATCTCTGCCTGTTCTTCCTCGCTGTGGCTTGCCATTGGCAATACACTTGACATTCCGACGATTTCATCACGAACCATATCCCATACAGGCAAGATAATCTTGTTCATGGTGTTGTAACGGTCTGCCTGTGGTGTGCTGATACCCAAACGCTTTGCGATTTCATCACGCATTTTGCCTTTGAACCCTGCTTCTTTCAAGTATTCTTCGTGCATTTTGTATCTCTTACAGAAAAGCAACGGGTCTTTTGCGCTGTCTCTCTGACTGTTTGCAAGAAGAACATAATTTTCAACCTCGCGCTGACTTTCAAACGGCTTCACAATACAAGGAAACGCTTCCATTCCGCATTTCACACCCGCGCTTCTGCGGCGGTGTCCGCTTACAATCATGTATTCGCCCTCGTCCTGCCCGAAAGCGGTAACTTCGATAGGGTCTGTAAAGCCGATTTCCTTAATGCTGTTTTCAAGGTCTGCTGTGTCGTCCACGTCCTCACGATTATTCGGATAATCATGTAAGTTATTATTGTTAATCATCTTAACGACGATAACCTGTGCCTTTTCTGCGCTTGCCTTTGCAACTTCCTTAATTGTTTTCGCGCTTCCTGCGTTTCCAAAATTCTTTGCCATAATCTTTTACCTTTCCTTTCTTTTATCGGTTAGCGTCAATACGCTTTTTCATTTCACTTGTGAGGTTTTCATAAGCCGTGCGGCTATCTGAAAACATTTTATAGTAGCTGATAGGTCGTCCAAACATAACCGCTTCCCTTACGTCTGCCGCAAGTGGAATTTGTACGGGAATGAATGTATCAAAATCTTCAAGCTGTTCTTTGATAAAACGGTCAACCGCACAATTCTTCATATATCTTGAAAGATACACGCCCAAAATGTTAAGGCTTGGATTGACGCTTCTTGCTTCTTCTACGGTGTTCATAATGTCGCCGTAACCGCTGACACTGTAAATATCTGACGAAAACGGGACAATTACAAAATCCACGATACAGGAAAAGCAAATATTGTTTAACTCTTTATTTGAGGGTGGCATATCCACAAGAACCCATGTATAGCCCTTTTCCTCTATAAACTGTTCAAGTTCAGCCCCGAACCGCTCTTTGTCAATTTCTCTCAATGCCGCTTCATCTTCCAGTCTTACGCTTGCTGTCATACAGTCAACGCCGTAATACTTCGGGTTTGCATTACCTCTGCTCTGAAATAATGCTTCTGCTGTTGCTTCCTGCGCTGTTGCTGTACCCTGCATGAAGTCAAACACTGTTTTTTCGGGCTTTTCGGTATTCATCAGCAGAGTATCGGTTGTGTTTCTCTGTTTGTCAAGGTCGATAACAAGCACCCGCTCCCCCGCTTTTGCAAGAACACCCGAAACATGGAAAATGGAAGTCGTCTTGCCGCAACCGCCCTTTCCGTTGATAAACGCAACTTTGTTAATCATACTGAAAATACCTCGCTTTCTTTGTGTTCTTATCTCTTTACACTTACATTATAGCAAAGTGTACATATATTGTCAAGTGTTATTTGCAATTTTTTTAATTATTTTTTCGTCCGTACTTACTACGGCTTATAATCTCATGTAAAATATCTTTGCGAAACTTCAAAAACTCCGTCCTGTGCGCTCTTACGTCGCAATCCTCTCCATAAACCGCTTTCATTCTGCGCTCCGCTTCATCTTCAAGCACCGCAATGTCTTTTAAATAGGCTGTAATAGCACCCGTCTCTGCCATTCTCCCGCACTCCTTTCTCCTTTTACCGCTCCAACGGGAACGGGATAAACCCGCGCCCGTAATCACGGTGATTAAATTTATTTTACTGGAAGAAAAACCTTTTCTATCGGCTTCACTTCTATAT